>Ga0105237_10000101_pt1 | contig 119322 bp, 99 predicted proteins | sample KBSC24metaG_FD_81520 | JGI IMG/M metagenome (GOLD analysis project Ga0105237, IMG submission 81520) | Corn rhizosphere microbial communities from Kellogg Biological Station, Michigan, USA - KBS C2-4 metaG | ecosystem: Host-associated > Plants > Roots > Rhizosphere > Soil | place: Michigan, USA...
CCTTCGATGACGATCTCGGCGTGCTCGCGCGAGATGCCGTCGTCGATCAGTCGAATCTGCGCCTTGCCGCCGCGCCCGATGATCGTGCGCTCCTGTCCGATCTTGTACATCTCGCCGACGGCGGAGCCCGCGAGGACGATCAGGTATGCCCGGTCGCGCTTCTCCCCGGCGGAGACGGTCGCGGGCGGTTCGAACATGCGCGTTTTCTCGTCGGGCATGGACCGAACAAGATCGTAACACAGCGGGTTAGGAGCTTGGCAATTCCTTACGCTGTTGGTTGTGCGTCGCGATGTCGCTCCGTGTGGGAGGATCGCCGACGTCCGCCGCACATCGATCGCGCTGGTCGCGCCGCGAGCCGACCGTGCCGCCTGCTAGCTGGCCGGCTTCAGCAGGCCGCTGGCCAGCGCCCGCAAGGCACCGGCGCGCTCCGGCGCGCGCAGGCCGTCCAGCGCCTCGATGGCGCGCCCGATCAGCGCCGTCATCTGCTGGCGGGCCCGCCCGGCGTGCTCGGGGTGATCGGCGTCGTCCAGATCGTCGGCGTGCTGGAAGGCGACGCCGTAGCTGTCGCCGAAGCGGGCCAGCGCCTGCACGTCCTGGGCGGGCGCGCCCGCCGCGTGGGCGCCGATCTCCACGGCCGCCCGGAACAGCGCGCCCGTCTTCTCGGCGTGCAGGCGCTCGAGCTGTTCGAAGGTGGTGGGCGGCGGCGCGCCCAGGTCGCGGGCCTGCCCGCGCACCATGCCGGCCGCCCCCGCGCCGCGGGCCAGCGCCAGCGCGGCCCGGCCGAACGCCGCGGGGCGCCCCGAGCGCTGGCCGGCGTCCGCCAGCCACTCGAAGGCCAGCGTCAGCAGCCCATCGCCGGCCAGGATGGCCATGGCCTCGCCGAACACCTTGTGGTTGCTGGGCTTGCCCCGCCGGAAGTCGTCGTCGTCCATGGCCGGCAGGTCGTCGTGGATCAGCGAATAGCAGTGCACCAGCTCGACAGTCGAGGCGGCCACCAGCACGCCGGCGTCGCGGTAATCACCCGCCGCCTCCGCCGCGGCCAGCGCCAGCACCGGCCGCAAGCGCTTGCCTGGCGCCAGCAGCGAGTACCGCATCGCCTCGACCAGCCGGCCCGGATCGTCACCGGCCGACGGCGCCGGCAACCGCGAATTCAGCACGTCCTCGATCTCGGCGCGCCGGGCGCCTGCCCAGGCCTGCCAGTCGGGCGTCGCCGCCGAAGCTTCAGTCGCCATCGTTGGAGGGCGTCTCGAACGGCGCCGTGCGCGGCGCCTCGCCTGAGCCGTTCAGCAGCACCTCGACCTTGCGCTCGGCCGAGTCCAGGATGGAAGCCCCCTTGCGACAGAGGTCGATCCCTTCCTCGAAGAACTTCAGGCTGTCCTCGAGGGGCAGGTTGCCCGTCTCCAGCCTGTCCACGACCCCGCGCAGGCGCAGCAGGATCTCGTCGAAGCGCTGGGTTGCCACCGCGGTCTCGGCCCCGGCGTTGTCTCCGCCGGACCCGGCGGTCGCGGCCCCGGCGTTTCCGCCGGCCGAGCCGGGCGAGCCGACCGACTTGGGCGATTTTTCCGACCCATTCATGCGCGTCCTTCTACCACGGCCCATTGCCACTTTCGCGTGGTCCAGGCGCGGGGAATCGGACTAAAATGCGGACCGCCACCGATGCGCCCGGCAGGGATCCCCCGCCAGCGCAGAGAGCGAGAGACACATGCCGCCGACAGCCAGCCCGGGGACCGACAGCACCGACGACGTGAAGACGCCCTGGCGCGACTACCTGCGCAAGAAGGGGCTGAAGACCACGCAGCAGCGCGAGGCGATCGTGGACGCCTTCCTGCGCTCGTCGGGGCACGTGGGGCTGGATGATCTGCTGGCCACCGCGCGCCTGTCGCATCCGGGCGTGGGCCTGGCCACGGTCTACCGCACCGTGAAGCTGCTGGAAGAGGCCGGGCTGGCCGCCACGCGCCACTTCGAATCGGGCCACACGCTGTACGAGGTGGCGCAGGGCCGCGCCCACCACGATCACCTGATCTGCCAGAGCTGCGGTTACATCGTCGAGTTCGAGAACGACGAGATCGAGCGGCTGCAGGAGGCCGCCGCCAGCCGCATGGGCTTCAACGTCCTTCGCCACCGCCACGAGCTGTTCGGCCTGTGCGAGAAGGCGCAAGGCTTGCCGCGCGGTCGCTGCCCGGCCGAGGAGGCGGGCGTGGTGCCCCTCAGGCGAGACACTGCAACGCCAGCACGGTGACGTTGTCCGTGCCGCCCGCCTGATTGGCGGCGTCGATCAGGCCCGAGACCGCCTGCTCGAGGTCGGTGGCCGAGGTCACGATCTTCAGAATGGCGTCGTCGTCGACCATGCCGGACAGACCGTCCGAGCAGAACAGGAACACGTCGCCGCCCTGGATGTCCTCGGCGTGCACGTCGACCTGCACGGTGTCGCGCATGCCCAGGGCGCGGGTGATGACGTTCTTGTGGGGGAACTTCTTCTGTTCCTCGTCGGACATGCCGGGTTTGGCGTCCTTGTAGTCCTCCAGCAGGGAGTGGTCGCGGGTCATCTGCTGGATCTTGCCGGCGCGAACCCGGTAGCAACGCGAGTCGCCCACGTGCGCGACGTACAGCTTGTCGCCCACGATCTGGCCGCCCACGATGGTGGTGCCCATGCCCTTCAGGCGCAGGTCCTTCAGCGCCGCCTCGTAGATGCGCTGGTTGGCCATCTTCACACCCACCACCAGGCGGTTCTCCACGAACGACAGGGCGCGGTCCATCTTGTAGGGCCACGTCACGTCGTCGTCCTGGCTACGGGCGAAGAACTCCTGGATCGTCTCGGTGGCCATCTTCGAGGCCACCTCCCCCGAGGCGTGACCGCCCATCCCGTCGGCGACCAGGAAAAGCTGGTCTTGCTCGATCAACGAGAAATAGTCCTCGTTGTGGGTGCGCTTCATCCCGACGTCGGTCTTGGCGGCGTAGCGGATTCGCATTGCAGGGCGCTGAGGAAGGCAGGTTAACCCCAAAGCCCCGTTTTTCGAAATTGAGCGGGGGCGGCGGGGTTCAGGGGCGCGGTGTCAGTTGCGCGGGGTCTTGGCTGTGGGCTCTCTGGTCATCTCGATCATGGTGCGGCGAAAACCGAGCCGCTCGAACAGCCGCTGGGCGGGGGTGTTGGCGTCCGCGCTCCACAGCATCACGCGCGGGGCGCCGTGATCTTCCAGCCATTCGGCCGCCGCCTGCAGCAGGCCGGTGCCGATGCCCTGATCCTGCGCGCTCTCTTCCACCACCACGTCGTGGATGAAGCCGGCGGGGCCGCGCAGCTCCTTCCAGGACATGGGCTCGAGGCCGGCGTAGGCGTAGCCGATCACCTTGCCGTCGTGCTCGGCCACCAGGACCACGGCGTCGGACTGGTCCAGCTGCGTGCCCAGGAACCAGGCGTAGCCCTCGGCGGCGTCGCGCGCGGGCGCCATGAACCGGGCCGCGTCGAACCCGTGGTGCAGACGTACCAGCATCGAACCCAGGCGGCCCAGCGCCGGAAGGTCGTCAGAGGTGGCCAGTCGGATCAGGATCTCGGAAGACATTTGAAAGCGCATCATGCGCGCGCCGCCGCCGCCGGGGAAGCGCCGGCGCGCCGATCGCCTGCATGAAGTCTCCTTTCCGGGGACGACATGTCGGTTCAAGCCGCAGACCACCGTATGCGGGTGGTGGCCGGGCAGCGACCCACAATTAGTAGTTGACGCAGCCAGAGCCTGACGATACATTGCGTGACGTTGCTGGTGCGCTGGCGCGGTCGGGCCGGCGCTGAAAAGGGAACCCGGTGAAAATCCGGGACTGCCCCGCAGCGGTGAGCAGGAACGAAAGTCGTCACGTGCACTGGGGTTCGCCGGCCTGCCGGCCGGCCACCCTGGGAAGCGACGGCCGGTAGACGAGCGAGCGGCTCGCGAGATGGTGCAGGGCCTTGCCCGAACGCTGTCTCGCGCGCTGGTCGACATGCCTGCGAGTCCGAAGACCTGCCAGCGGCTCACGCGGCTTCCGCGTGAATCAGCCACGTGCCTCTCGGGGGAGAGGGCCGGCCGCGCGCGCCTGCGCTCCGTCCGTGCTCCGTCGCCTCCGCCCGGCACGCCATCCGCGGGAACGATGGAGGTCGCACATGGACACGCAGCAAGTCGAGGCGCGCAGTGAGGGGAAGTCGTTTCAACGCCCCGCCGGGGGAGCACGACCAGATCCGGAGGAGACAGCGGCGGCGACGTCCATGCGGGTGCGCAAGCGCAGCGGCGCGTTCGAGCCGGTCGACGTCAACAAGATCGTGCGGGCGGTGGGGCGCTGCTGCGGCGGCCTGGCGGGCGTCGACTCGATGCGCGTCGCTCTGAAGACCATCAGCGGCCTGTACGACGGCGCCACCACGCGGGAGCTCGACCAGCTGTCGATTCGCACCGCGGCCGCCCTGATCATCGAGGAGCCGCAGTACTCGCGTCTGGCGGCGCGCCTGCTGGCGACGTTCATCGACAAGGAGGTGCGCAACCGCGAGATCCACTCCTTCTCGCAGTCGATCGCGGCCGGGCGGCGGATGGGGCTGGTCAACGAGCGCCTGTCCGGATTCGTGTCCGACAACGCCCGCAAGCTGAACGACGCCATCGATGTCACGCGCACCGATCGGTTCGAGTACTTCGGCCTGCGCACCCTTTACGATCGTTACCTGTTGAAGAACCCGCAGAGCCGGGAGGTGCTGGAGACGCCGCAGCAGTTCTTCATGCGGGTGGCCTGCGCGCTGACCGACTCGGTGTCGGGGGCGGTCGAGCTGTACGGCCTGATGTCGTCCCTCGAGTACCTCCCCAGCTCGCCGACGCTGTTCAACGCCGGCACGGTGCACGAGCAGCTGTCGTCCTGCTTTCTGCTCGACTCGCCCGAGGACCACCTGGAGTCGATCTACAAGCGCTACTCGGACGTGGCCATGCTGTCCAAGTTCTCGGGAGGCATCGGCGTCGCCTACCACCGCGTCCGCTCGCGGGGGTCGCTGATCCAGGCCACCAACGGTCATTCCAACGGCATCGTCCCCTGGCTGAAGACGCTGGACTCGTCGGTGGCGGCGGTGAACCAGGGCGGCAAGCGCAAGGGGGCGTGCTGCGTGTACCTCGAGCCCTGGCACGCCGACGTCGACGAGTTCCTGGAGCTGCGGGACAACACCGGCGACGGGCAGAGCCGCACCCACAACCTGAACCTGGCCAACTGGATCCCCGATCTGTTCATGCGGCGCGTGGAGCGCGACCAGGCCTGGTCGCTGTTCGATCCCAAGGTCGTCCCCGCGCTGCCCGACCTGTGGGGGCCCGCCTTCGACGCCGCCTACGAGGCGGCCGAGGCGGCCGGGCTGGCCAGCAAGCAGGTGCGGGCGCGCGACCTGTACGGCCGCATGATGCGCACGCTGGCCGAGACGGGGAACGGCTGGATGACGTTCAAGGACACCGCGAACGCCCGGTGCAACCAGACCGCCAGCGCCGGCAACGTCGTCCATCTGTCGAACCTGTGCACCGAGATCCTGGAGGTCACCTCGCAGGACGAGACCGCGGTGTGCAACCTGGGGTCGCTGAACCTGGCCCGGCACGTCGTCGACGGGCAGGTCGACTTCGCGCGGCTGCGCGCAAACGTCCGGGTGGCGGTGCGGCAGCTCGATCGCGTGATCGACTTGAACTACTACCCGATCCCCTCCGCGCGCGCCGCCAACCTGCGCTGGCGGCCCGTGGGCCTGGGCCTGATGGGGCTGCAGGACGTGTTCTTCGCGGCCCGGCTGCCCTTCGACGGCGAGCAGGCGCGGGCCCTGTCGGCGCGCATCCAGGAGGAGGTGTACCTGTCGGCGCTGGAGACGTCGGCCGAGCTGGCGGCCCGACACGGCGCGCACCCCGCCTTCGCCGAGACGCGCGCCGCGCAGGGGCTGTTGTTGCAGCCGGACCTGGCGGGCGTGTCGCCCACCCAGGCCGAGCGCTACGCGGCGCTGAAGGCGCGCATCGCCGAGACCGGCTTACGCAACTCGCTGCTGGTCGCCATCGCGCCCACCGCCACCATCGCCTCGATCGCGGGGTGCTACGAGTGCATCGAGCCGCAGGTGTCGAACCTGTGGAAGCGAGAGACGTTGTCGGGGGACTTCCTGCAAGTGAATCGCTTCCTGGTCGAGGACCTGAAGGCGCTGGGGCTGTGGAACGACGCCACCCGGGCCGCGCTGAAGCAGGCGAACGGATCGGTGCAGCGACTGCCGGGCCTGTCGGACGAGGCGCGACACCTGTATCGCACGGCCTGGGAGCTGCCGATGCGCGCGCTCATCGACATGGCGGCCGAGCGCGGCCCCTACATCGATCAGGGCCAGTCGCTGAACCTGTTCATGGAGAGCCCCAGCATCGGCGCGCTGTCGTCCATGTACTTTCACGCCTGGAAGCGGGGCCTGAAGACGACGTACTACCTGCGTTCCCGCCCCGCCACGGAGATCGCGAAGACGACGGTGACGGCCCCGCCCGCCGATGCGGAGGCGGTCGCCTGCTCCCTGGAGAACCCGGGAAGCTGCGAAGCCTGCCAGTGAGCACGAGGGGGCTAGCCCCCTCGTGGGCTCCCCCGCTTGTCGTCGACCCCGGCCCGGCGAAGCCGGGACTGCCGGTGCTTGGACTCGCGCGCGTTGCGCGCTCCGGCGCCGTGATCGCCTGATGCACAGCCCGACTGCTGGAAGCGAAAGGAACCATCATGTTGCTCGAACCCGGCCTGAACCTGACCCTGCGCCCCATGGCGTATCCGCAGTTCTTCGAGATGTACAAGAACGCCATCAAGAACACCTGGACGGTGGAGGAGGTGGACTTCTCGACCGACGTGCGGGACCTGCGCGAGCGGATGTCCCCCGCGGATCGCCACCTGATCGAGCGGCTGATCGCGTTCTTCGCCACCGGCGACTCGATCGTCGCCAACAACCTGGTCCTGAACCTGTACAAGCACGTGAACGCGCCCGAGGCGCGGCTGTACCTGTCGCGTCAGCTGTACGAAGAGGCGCTGCACGTGCAGTTCTACCTGACCTTGCTGGACACCTACGTGCCCGATCCCGAGGCGCGCACGCGCGCCTTCGCCGCCGTCGACAACATCCCGTCGATCCGGCGAAAGGCCGCCTTCTGCCTGAAATGGATGGACTCCATTCACGAGCTCGATCGTCTGCAGACGCGCGCGGAGCGGCGGCGCTTCATGCTGAACCTGGTCTGCTTCGCCGCCTGCATCGAAGGGCTGTTCTTCTTCGCGGCGTTCGCCTACGTGTACTTCCTGCGCTCGCGCGGACTGCTGCACGGCCTGGCCGGCGGCACCAACTGGGTGTTTCGCGACGAGAGCGCGCACATGGCCTTCGCGTTCGAGGTGGTGCGCGCGGCGCGCGCCGAGGAGCCCGATCTGTTCGACGACGAGCTGGTGGCGCGCATCCACGAGATGCTGGACGAGGCCATCGCCTGCGAGACGCAGTTCGGGGAGGATCTGCTGTCCGGCGGGGTGGCGGGGCTGTCGGCGCGCGACATGCGCCAGTACCTGGAGTATGTCGCCGATCAACGACTGTCGGCGCTGGGGCTGCCGGCGGTCTACGGCGCGCGCAACCCGTTCCCCTTCATGGATCTCCAGGACGTGCAGGAGGTGGCGAACTTCTTCGAGCGTCGCGTCTCGGCTTATCAGGTCGGCGTGACCGGCGAGGTGTCGCTGGACGCCGCCTTCTAGTGCCTCGTCCGCTGCGGACGAGGCGCTGGCGCGCGGGGAGGGCTTGACGTCCGGCGGGCGCCGGCGGAACGTAGCGGCGCACCCTCACGTGACCGGTCGCCCTGTGACTGACCAGGTCTCATGTCGCTGCGGCGCTGGCGCCCGAGGAATCTCCACCTCTTCTGTTCTTGACAGCGCCGGGCCCGCTCGATAGGGTACTGCGCAAATGTCTAGTCCCGTGCGCGAGAGACTCCGGGCGTGTCTGCTGGCGATTGGTGACGAGGTGCTGCGCGGCGAGGTGATGAACGGCAACGCGGCGTTCCTGTCCGAGAAGCTGTTCGAGCTGGGCGTCGAGGTGGTCGAACAGGCGGTCGTGTCCGACGATCCGCTGGCGATCCGCGGGGCGTTGCTGCGCATGCGGCCGGTGTGCGACGCCATCGTGGCGACCGGCGGCCTGGGGCCCACCGAGGACGATCGAACGGTCGACGTGGTCTGCGATCTGCTCGGCGTGGAGAGCAAGGCGCACGGCCCCTCGCTGGAGGCGATGAAGCAGCGCTTCTCCACGCACGGCTTCGAGCTGACGCCGAACAACCTGCGCCAGGTGCGCGTCCCCGAGGGGGCCGAGGCGCTGCCAAACGGCGCCGGCATCGCGCCGGGGTTCCGGGTCGATCTGGGGGGCGCCGACGGTTATTTCATGCCGGGCGTCCCGCGCGAGATGCACAAGATCTTCGCCGACGAGGTGACGCCGCGCCTGGCGCGCCGTCTGGCCGAGCTGTCCGTGGGGCCGCGCGCCGTGCGGACCTGGCACGTGTACGGCATGGGTGAGTCGCACATCGATCATCGCCTGGCGGGGCTGCTGGACAACGTGGCGGACGCGACGCTGCACTTCCGGACGGCCGCCCCCGAGAACCACGTGAAGGTGGTGGTGCGTGATCCCGATCCGGCGCGCGCGAAGGAGATCCTCGAGAAGATCGACGCCGACCTGCGCAAGCGCATCGGCACGGGGATCTACGGCGTCGACGACGACACGTTCCCGGCGGCGGTGGGGCGTTCCCTGGTCGCCCACGAGTCGACGCTGGCGCTGGCCGAGTCGTGCACGGGGGGGATGGCGGGCGAGTTGCTGACCACGGTGCCGGGCTCGAGCGCCTACTTCCGCGGCGGCGTCATGGCCTACGCGAACGAGGTGAAGCAGCAGGTGCTGGGCGTGAAGACCGAGACCATCGCGACGTTCGGCGCCGTCAGCGAACCGGTGGCGCGCGAGATGGCCGAGGGGGCACAGAAGATGTGCGGCTCCACGCTGGCTGTGGGCATCACCGGGGTGGCCGGACCGACGGGGGGGACGCCCGAGAAGCCGGTGGGCACGGTTTGCTTCGCGGTGGTGGGCCCCGGAACGCCGCGCATGGTGACGAAGCTGTTCGCGGGAAACCGCGAGCAGGTGCGGCGGGCGGCGGCCTACTTCGGCCTCGATCTGGCGCGGCGTTACTTCGAGAACCGCAAGAGCCGCTGACGATGATGGAGGTTGATGGCCAGCGGCTGCGCAGCTTCGTCGCGGTGCCGCTGCCGGCCGAGGTGCAGCAGGGCCTCCTGCAGGCCGCGCGCGGTTTGGCTGGCGAGTTACCAGCCGTGAAGTGGTCCGCCAAGGCCGAGAACCTGCATATCACGGTACGATTCTTGGGCGACGTCGCGTCGGCGTTGCTTCCGGGGCTGGCGCAGGCGCTGGTCGAGGCGTGCGCCGCGCATCCGGTCTTCTCGCTGGCCCTGCGCGGATGGGGGGCGTTTCCCGACGCCCGGCACGCCAGCACGCTGTGGGCCGGGGTCGACGATGGTGAAGGCCGGCTGGCGCGTGTGGTGGACGCCGTGGAAGGGGCCTTCGGGCGGCTCGGGATAGTGCGCGAGCGGCGGCCCTTTCATCCGCATGTCACCGTGGGGCGCTGCAAGGGGGGCGTGGACGCGCGGCGGGCGCTCGACGGCTGGCGCGGACGCCACTTCGGCACGGTGGCGGTGACGGCGCTGCATCTTTACGAAAGCCGGCTGGGGGGCGGGGGATCGACGTACTTCCTGCGCGGCCGGGCACCTCTTCAAAACGACTGAAAGGACGACAACACGATGGCGACGACGGAAAAAGGCGAGACCCGGGATCCCAAGGTCGACGGCAAGACCGAGGGCAAAGCTGACAGCAAGGCCGACGGCAAGACCGACGTGAAGCTGGCCGCCGTGCCGGCCGCGCCCGTCGCCCAGACGGCGCCGCCCCGCCCGCGCGATGCGCAGCGGGACAAGGCCATCGAGCTGGCGGTGTCCACCATCGAGAAGCAGTTCGGCAAGGGCAGCATCATGCGCCTGGGCGAGGACGCCACCGCGCCCGAGGTGATGGTGGTGCCCACCGGCTCGCTGGGCCTGGACATCGCGCTGGGCATGGGCGGACTGCCCCGTGGCCGCATCGTCGAGATCTATGGCCCGGAGTCGTCAGGCAAGACGACCATGGCCTTGCACGCGGTGGCCGAGGCGCAGAAGCGCAGCGGCGTGTGCGCCTTCGTGGACGCCGAGCACGCGCTGGACGTGGGCTACGCCCGCAAGCTGGGCGTGCGTACGGACGACCTGCTGGTGTCGCAGCCCGACTGCGGCGAGCAGGCGCTGGAGATCACCGAGATGCTGGTGCGGTCGGGCGCCGTCGACGTCGTGGTGGTCGACTCGGTGGCGGCGCTGACCCCGCGCGCCGAGCTGGAAGGGGAGATGGGCGACTCTCACGTCGGCCTGCAGGCGCGTTTGATGAGCCAGGCTCTGCGCAAGCTGACCGGCACCATCTCGAAGTCGAACACGCTGGTCATCTTCATCAACCAGATCCGCATGAAGATCGGCGTCATGTTCGGCAACCCGGAGACGACCACGGGCGGCAACGCGCTGAAGTTCTACGCCAGCGTGCGCCTGGACATCCGTCGCGTGGGCGCGCTGAAGGACGGCGAGAAGGTGGTGGGCAACCGCACCCGGGTGAAGGTGGTTAAGAACAAGCTGGCCGCCCCGTTCAAGGAGGTCGAGTTCGACATCCTGTACGGCGAGGGCATCAGCCGCGAGGGTGATCTCGTCGACCTGGGCGCCGAGTGCGGCGCCGTCGAGAAATCCGGCGCCTGGTTCGGCTTCGAAGGGGAGCGCATCGGCCAGGGCCGCGAGAACGCCAAGCAGTTCCTGCGCGACCACCCCGACCTGGCCCGCCGGCTGGAGACGAAGGTGCTGATCCACCACGGCGTGAAGCGCGACGCCGAGGGCACGCCGGGCGCCGCGGCCGCTGGCGCCACCGTCCACACCCTCAGCCCGCAGCCGAAGCCGGCCTCCGAGAAGCGCGGGCGGTAACGCCGGGCCCTCGCCTCCGCGCGAACAGGCCGGTGCCGCCGGGCGGGTGCGCCTCTGCGACGGTGGCCCAGCGCTCCCCGTCCGGCGAGGGCGCCGGATGGCTCTTCCCGCTTCTATTCCGCAACTTCCGGAAACTGATCAAGGGGAGCGGCCTGATAAGTCACGCGAGCGCACTTTGCGGACGGCGCCGGGCCAGGCGCCTGACGACCGTGATGTCAGGACATTGAGCGCCTGTGCGGCCACCCCACTGCATCGGAACACAGGGAAAGCGATGCACGGCGCGGGATCAAGGTCGGCGTTGTTTCTGCCGAATGGCCGCCGATGTTCGGGCCTCTTCCTCGCCGGGCACACCTTGCCCACACCGGCACGGCGATCGCTCGCCGCCGGGGCGAGCGGGGCTCGATCGCGGTCGTTGCCGCGGTTGCATTGGTGGCGCTGATCGCCCTGGCGGCAATGGTGGTCGACGGCGGCTACCTGGCCATGCGCCGGCGCGCCCTTCAGGGCGTCGCCGACGCAGCGGCCCTGGCGGGCGGGGCCTCGCTGCCGGCCTCGACAACGGCCATCAGCCAGGCGAGGAGCATAGCGACGGCGAACGGATACACGAACGGTGTCAGGAGCACCACTGTGACGGTCACCTCTCCCTACGCGAGCGACCCGCGCCAGGTCGAGGTGGTCATCCAGACCACCGTCCCGACCTTCCTGGGCGCCGCCTTGCGCATCAACACTGGCACCGTGACCGCGCGCGCGGTGGCCAAGCTCGATCCTCCCGATCCCATCTTCTTCGCGGGAAGCAGCGCGTGCTCGGGTCCAGCCTGCGGGGCCGCATTTTGCGCGCAGGGCAGGAACGACGCTTTTGCTGGCGACGTGCACAGCAATGGCTCGCTGGTCATATCGGGGGACAGCAGCACCTCCGTGGGCAACGTCGAGTACGGTAACAACTGCGGCCCGCACAGCGTGAACGGCGACGTGGTCGTCGCATCCGGCCCGACGAACGTGGCTAACCAACCCTATCCGTTGTCGTGGACGGCCGCCGACTTCGCCTGCGACTTTTTCCCGACCGGCGGCAACATCTCGAGCCCCGGCAGTTGGTGGCAGTCCGGGAACTGGTACAGCACCGGCGTTCTGAAGCCGGGCGTCTACTGCTCGACGGGCGGCGTGGGCCTGCAGATCTACGGTAGCAACATCAGCGGCAACATCACGCTGGTGTCGGACGGGGTCATCAGCATCAACGGCAACAACACGACGTTCACCGCCTACAGGAACGGCGTGTTTGCGTATACGTCGTACGCGCCTGCCAGTGAGGGCACCTCGGTGATTCAGTTCGGAAACGACGGCCTGACCTGGACAGGCGACATCTTCGCGCCGAATGGCCTCATCACCGCGAACGGCAGGAACGACAACATCACCGGCTCGGTCGTGGGAAAGTACATCCAGATCGGCGCCTCCTACTGGACCGTGAACACCGGCTCAGGCGGCAGCAAACTCCCGTACCTGACGGAGTGACGCGGCATCTGGGCCGTCCTCGCCCCGGGCCCCCGAGTCCCGAGTCCCGATTCCCGAGTCCCGACTCCCATGTCGGTCATGGACGCCCCGTCCGAGGACGACCAGGCCAGTTGTCGGAGACGCGACGAGGCTGTCGCCGCGCCAACGCGGGCGGCGCTGATCGCCAGCGCCGCCACGGTGTGGTTGCGTTCTCGAAACGCTGTCTGTGCGTTCCCGGGACGACGCTGGCGAATGACCGCGTCGCGACGGCCGGCGGGCGTCACCAGACGCCCGAACGGCCTCCGATCTCCCTCGGGAAAGGCCGCGCGGGGTGCGGCGGCCTCAGGTGCCGTCTGTCTCGACACCGTCGAACACCGGGAGGCCCGCGCTCGATGTCACATGCTAGAAGCGCTTGGTGGCCACCCTCGCCGATGTCCTGGAGGAGCGCTCGGACGAGATCGTGCAAAGGTTCGCGGACCGGCTGTACGAATCGATCGCGTCGACCTCGCTGAACCGGGAAGACGTCATCGATTCGCTGAATCAGTTTCTGGGCGAGGTGGTGCGGGGCATCCGCGCCGACGGCGAAGCCCGGCGCATCGGCGCGGTGACCGCCGAGAGCGCGACGGCGCGCGCGCATGGCAGCCAGCGCTTCCGGTTGGGCTTCGACATGGGGGCGGTCGTCCGCGAATACGGCGCCCTACGTGACGTCATCTTCGTGACCTTGGACGAGAGTGGCCAGACCTTCACCGTGGACGAGCTGCGGTCGCTGTCCTGGTACCTGGTCGGCGGCATCGCCAACGCCGCCACCAAGTACGCGCAGGATCGAGACCTCGAGCTGCGCAAGCAAACCGGCGAGCACGTCGCCTTTCTGGCCCATGAGCTGCGCAACCCCCTGGCGTCCATGCGCCTGGCGTTCTCTCGGCTGGAGAAGCAGGGACTTCCCGCCGAGAGCGAGCGTCTGGCCGCCATCATGAGGGCCAACCTGAACCAGCTGAGCGAGCGGATCGACCGGGCGCTGAGCGCCGGGCGAATGGAGGCGGGGGGCGAGCTTCACCTCGAGCAGCTGGAGGTGCCCTCCTTTCTCGAGGCGCTGCGGACGGAGTGCTCACTCGACGCGCAGGACAAGCAGATCGAGATCGTGCTCGCGGTCGGCGCACAGCAGGTCTGCGCCGATCGCAAGTATCTGGGCTCGGCGCTCTCCAACCTGCTGCGCAACGCCGTCAAGTTCACGCGGGCCGGCGGCACCATCCAGCTGCGGGCCAAGAACGGTGGCGAGCGGGTGGTGTTCGAGGTCGAGGACGAATGCGGCGGCCTGCCCGAGGGCAACGTGCAGAAGCTGTTCGACCCGTTCGTCCAGCTGGGCCAGGACCGCTCGGGCTTCGGGCTGGGTCTGGCCATCGCCAAGCGGGCCGTCGACGCGCACGAGGGCACGCTGCGCGTGCACGATCTTCCCGGCCGCGGCTGCGTGTTCGTGCTCGATCTGCCCGCCGCCGGGCCCCGCCCGGCCGACCAGTAGCGTCGGCGCGCCGCTTCGCGTGGCGGAAACGATTGCGCAACGCTAAACTACGCGAACGATGGCTTCCGCCAAGAAGAGCCCCCCCGAGGGTCCTGTTGAGGTACCCGAGATCATTTCGATTCTCCCGCTCCGGAACTCAGTCTTGTTCCCGGGGTCGATCATCCCCATCGACGTGGGGCGGAAGAAGTCGGTCCGGCTGGTCGAGGAGGCGATCTCGAAAGAGCGCCCCGTCATCGGCATCGTCACCCAGCGCGACGCCCGCACCGAGGAGCCGGGGCCGGGGGACCTGTACAGCGTGGGCTGCGCCGCCCGCATCCTGAAGGTCATCAAGCTGGCCAAGGACAACTTCTCGGTCATCTTGCAGGGCGTCTCCCGCATCCGTGTCCTCGAGGGGGCAGGCGTCGAGCCCTTCATGACGGCCCGGGTGCAGCCGCTGCCCGATCACCCCACGGGCGAGGTCGAGCTGGACGCCCTGGTGCTGAACCTGAAGGACGTCGCCAAGCGGGTCATCAAGCTGATGCCCGAGCTGCCCAAGGAGGCCTCCGCGCTGGTGGACAGCGTGACCGAGCCGGGGCAGCTGGCCGATCTGATCACCTCGAACCTGGACGTCCAGGTCGACGAGAAGCAGGACGTCCTGGAGACGTTCGACCTGAAGACGCGCGTTCGCAAGGTGTTGCAGTTCCTGTCGCGCCAGCACGAGGTGCTGAAGGTGCGCGAGAAGATCAACAGCCAGGTCCAGGAAGAGATGGGCCGCAACCAGCGCGAGTACGTGCTGCGCCAGCAGCTGAAGGCCATCAAGGAAGAGCTGGGCGAGATCGACGAGTCGGGCGGTGATCTGGACGACTTCCGCGAGAAGATCCTGACCGCCAAGATGCCGGCCGACGTGGAGAAGGTCGCCACCAAGCAGCTGGAGCGGCTGAAGGTGATGCAGCCCTCGTCGGCCGAGTACACGGTGACGCGCACCTACCTGGAGTGGCTGGTCGAGCTGCCCTGGTCGGCCACGACCGAGGACAAGCTGGACATCCAGATGGCCCGCGACATCCTGAACACCGACCACTACGACCTCGAGAAGGTGAAGAAGCGCATCCTCGAGTACCTGGCGGTGCGCAAGCTGAAGGCCGACAAGAAGGGCCCCATCCTTTGCCTGGTGGGACCGCCCGGCGTCGGTAAGACCTCCCTGGGCCGCTCCATCGCGCGCTCGCTGGGGCGAAAGTTCATCCGCATCTCGCTGGGCGGGGTGCGGGACGAGGCGGAGATCCGCGGCCACCGGCGCACCTACGTCGGGTCGCTGCCGGGCCGGCTGATCCAGGGGATGAAGAAGGCCGGCTCGAACAACCCGGTCTTCATGCTGGACGAGCTGGACAAGCTGGGGCACGACTTCCGCGGCGATCCCGCGGCGGCCCTGCTCGAGGTCCTGGACCCCGAGCAGAACCACAGCTTCTCGGACCACTACCTGGAGGTCCCCTTCGACCTGTCCAAGGTCATGTTCGTCGCCACGGCGAACATCATGGATCCCATCCCGCCGGCGCTGCGGGATCGCCTCGAGGTGCTGGAGATCCCCGGGTACACGCGCGAGGAGAAGATGAACATCTCCCGGCAGTTCCTGATCCCGAAGCAGCTGGAGGAGCACGGTCTGAACAAGGAGAAGGTGGTGTTCGAGGACGCCGCCGTGGCCGAGGTCATCGACAGCTACACGCGCGAGGCCGGGGTCCGCAACCTGGAGCGGGAGATGGCGAACGTCATCCGCGCCATCGCCGTCCTGGTGGCCGAGAACAAGGCCGCCGAGATCGAGCGCATCACCACCGAGCGCATCGCCGACTTCCTGGGGCCGGCCAAGCACATGTCCGAGGTGGCTGACCGGACGGCCGAACCGGGCGTGGCCACCGGCCTGGCCTGGACCCCCGTGGGCGGCGACATCCTGTTCATCGAGGCGACCAAGATGAACGGCAAGGGGCAGCTGGTGCTGACCGGTCAGCTGGGCGACGTGATGAAGGAGTCCGCGCAGGCGGCCCTGTCGTTCATCCGCTCGCGCGCCAAGTGGCTGGGCCTGGACGACAACTTCCTGGAGAAGGTCGACATCCACGTCCACATCCCGGCGGGCGCCATCCCCAAGGACGGCCCCTCGGCCGGCGTCACGATGTTCGTGGCCATGGCGTCGTTGCTGACCGGCAAGCCGGTGCGCAGCGACGTGGCCATGACCGGCGAGATCACGCTGCGCGGCCTGGTGCTGCCCGTGGGCGGCATCAAGGAGAAGTTCCTGGCCGCCCATCGCGCCGGCATCAAGCGCGTCATCCTGCCGGAGCGCAACCGCAAGGACGTGGTCGAGATCCCCGATCAGCCGAAGAAGGAGATCGAGATCATCTACGTCAGGCGCATGGACGAGCTGCTGGGGATGGCCCTGACGGAGATGCCGCCGCTCGGCATCGGCGCGGCGGCCGCCCCGGCCGCGCCCGCGCCCATCGTTCCGCCGGCGGCCTGATCCCGAACCGCGCCTCCCGGACCGCCCGCCGCCTTCGCGACGGTGGGCGGACCACGCCCGCGGCCTAGGCCGCGATGGCGGGCGTGTCCTTCTCGGGCATGTGCAGGACCCGCCGGAACACGGCGTGGCCCAGGTAGATCAAGGGTGTCAGCAGGACCGCCATCACCAGTTTGCCCACGTAGTTGTTGGCGGCGTTGGCCACGATGAAGCCCATCGGCTTCGTGCCCACCAGAAACACCAGGCTGACGGCCAGGCTGTCGATGATCTGCGACATGACCGTCGACCCGGTGGACCGCAGCCACAGCAGGCGGTGACCCGTGGTCTTGCGCAGGAACTGGAAGATGGCGATGTCCAGCAGCTGCCCGATGATGTAGGCGGTCAGCGACGCGACGTACAGCCGCGACGACGTGCCGAACGCGCCCCGGAACACGGCGTCGGGGATGGGAGAGTCCGGGCTGGTGGGCAGGGCCAGCGCGATGTTGATGACGACCCAGACGAACACGGCCGCCGCCAGACCGGCGTAGGTCAGCCGCCGCGCGCCGTGCGTGCCGTAGAACTCGTTGACCACGTCGGTCAGCACGAAGGTCAGCGGGAAGGGGACGATGCCGGCGGAGAAGTTTCGCCCGAAGAGCACGAAGAACTTGCCCCCCACGAAGTCGCCGGTCATCAGCGCCGCCACGAAGAACGCCGTCAGGAAGATGAACACCCGCTGCTTTCGATCCATGGGACCGGCAGATTAACACCGGCACCCCACCGGACCGCCCCGGTCGCCGCCGCGGCCCTCAGTAGAAGGGAAACGACGTCACCCAGTAGTAGTCGGTCGTTCCACCTTTCGCGAGGCCCTTGGCCACACCGAACTGCAGCAGCGTCTCGAAGTAGTAGCCCAGCTTGAACGCCAGGCGCAGCTCGCCCCCCACGCCCGTCTTCCAGCCGTGGCGGCTGATGTCCCCGTTGAAGGCGTTTCCCACGTCCGCGAAGAACGCCACGTAGAGCTGCCGCAGGTACAGCGGAAAGGTCGAGTAGCCCCGCTCGATCAGCAACAGCGGCGTGCGGTACTCCGCCGACAGCAGGTGATACTGATTCCCCTGCACGGCGTTCACGGGATATCCGCGCAAGAACAGGCAGCACTGACGCCGCTGGTAGAACAGCGCCCGCACCAGATCCTGCTGCTGGAAGCCGCCCAGCGCGTAGAAACCCTGGTGGTCACCGACGCTGATGCCGCCCGCGTACAGCACGGCCAGCGCCTGCAGCTTCGCCCAGGGCATGGTGAAGTACTCCCGCCAGCTCCAGTCCGCCGACAGCGTGTGGTACTTCCCGCCCAGGCTGGGGTCGGCGATGCTGAGATTGAGTCCCAGGCTGCGGCCTTCTTGATTGCTGACCGAGCGGTTCCAGGCGTGGGCGTTGGAGTAGCTCCAGCCAATGTTGAAGTTGGCGTCGGGGCCCGTCTCGGGGGGGATGGTGATGCCGGCCGTCGGGTCGGCGACGGGAAGGGGATCGGCCGGGCCGTAGTCACTGCGCGTGTAGGACAGCGATAGATCGGACGAGGCGTCGGCCCGCCGCAGGACGGGAAAGCCGATGGCCGCCGACCCCACGATCGCGTGCTGCACGTAGGGCCGATAGTTCCCGTCCACGATCAGCTGGTAGTTCTGGGTGGCTGCCGCGCGCGACAGGCCGAAGCTGAGCTGGGGCCAGAAGCGCGAGTAGGTGTACCCGAGCGCCAGGGAGGGATCGCCGGCGGTGGGAACCTCGGCCGTCAGGGCCACGTTATGGATGGCCACCGGGTCGGCCATGTTCAACGTGAAGGTGATGGCGGCGCCCAGGCCCAGATCGTCGCGCGAGATGGTAGGCACGCCCCAGTGGTGCGGGTACAGGTACTTCCAGGGCTGGTACTTCGACTCGCGAGCCGGGACGGTCTCGCCGGGGAGGCCCACCACCGGAGCGTCCTCGCGCCCGTTGACGAACGGCTGCGCTGGTCGCCAGGTGGCCGGCGCGTAGGGGATGGAATACAGGTCGTAGCCCGCCGAGGAGAAGCCGGTGAAGACGATCGTGGTCAAGTCCGGCGACACGACGGGCTGAAAGGCGCCCCCCACGACGTTCGTCACCTGCAGGACGCGGCCCGTCGCCATCTCGTACGCGAAGATGTTGTAGATGCCGGTGCGATCGGACGACCACAGGATGTACTTGCCGTCGGGCGAGAAGCGCGGCTCGATGTCCAGCGCGCGATCGGTCCACAGCGCGCGGTCGGTGCGCGTGGCCAGGTCGAACAGGTGGATGTCGTGGAAGCCACCCAGCTTGAAGCGGGAGTAGACGATCTGCTTTCCGTCGGGCGACCACGACGGTGAGTAGGCGATCTCGCCCCGGGCGTTGGGCAGCAGCACCTCGGGCGGTCCCCCTTCGATGGAGACGATGGCCAGCTCTTGCGTGCCGGTGTGCTGGCCCGTCGTGCAGGCGATCCGCTTTCCGTCGGGGGAGACATCGGGCTGATGCACGCGCCGCCCCCTGGTCAGCTGCCGCAGCTCCCCGGTCTCCAGGTCCAGATGAAAGAGATCGTCCCACTGGGCGGCGTCGTTGCCACCGATGCGCCGGGGCAGGGGCAGCGGCGCCGTCTGCGCGAACACCAGGGCCCGGCCGTCGGGGGTGGGGGAGGCCACCCCGCCCCCATGGACCTCCCACAGCTCGCGCCGCTGCTTGGTCCGCGGATCCAGCAGGACGTAGGCAGGGCGCTCAAAGCTGGTCACGCGCAGGTAGGACACACCGCGTCCGTCGCGGAAGTAGTGCGGCGACAGGCCGGGGCTGGGCGCTCCCCCCACCGGGCCTTCACCGTCGAACGTCAGGCGGGTGGGGACGGTCAGGGCCGCCCCCTGACGCGTCAACTCGTCGACCTGCACGGCGTAGCGACGCTGCAGCGACGCGATCCAGTCTTCCCACAGCTGATCGTACCGCTCGCCGTAGACCTCGCGGGCCACCCGGTTCAGCCCGAATGGCAGCAGTCGGCTCGCGTAACGGTGGGACAGCTCCGTCAGCTTCTCCGAGCCGAAGCGGTCCTCCAGGTACTTCAGGAAGTGCGATCCGTACAGATACGCCGCCTCGCCCTGGGGAAAGGCGACCGGCCCGTTCGAGACGGCGTCGATGCCGTGGAACCGATTCTCGAGCACGGCCATGCGCAGGTACATGTCGTACAGCGAGCTGCGCTCCCGGCCGGACGTGGTGACGCGCGATTCGTTCAGCACCGCCAGCCCCTCGATGAACCAGTTGGGCTGGACCAGGTTGGGGGCGACGATCTTCCCGAACACGCCGTCCACCACCCGCGGCAACCCCAGGATGGTGTCCAGATGCACCACGTGGGTCAGCTCGTGCGAGATCAGCACGTTCAGCCAGTCGTCGAAGTCGTTCAGGCTGAACAGCGGTTCGGGGGGGACGCCGTAGGCATAGATGTAGTTGTTGGGCAGCGAGCTGGCGAACCCGTTTGCGCTGTCCGTGGCGTCGACCAGCGAGATGTCGATGCGGCCGCGGGGCATCCACTGCAGGTAGCGGGTCAGGCTGGCGAAGGCCCGCTCGGCCAGCACGGTGGCGCGCTCGGCCAGCGGCCGCTCGGCCTCGTAGAAATGGATGCGGAAGTGCTCCGTGGTCAGCGTGCGGAAATATGCGACGGGCGCCGTGGAAGGCGCGTCCTCTTCGGCGTCGGCGGCCTGCGCCAGAGGAGCGCGGGCGGTCAGCAACATCCCCAGGAGGAACGCGCTCGCGAGCAGCACGCGTCCGGGGCCGGCACGGGGCATTCGGACCATTGTATAGTCGCCCCCGAAGGCGCGGGAGGGTTCCCCTTTCGTTGTGTGGCCAGGCCGCTAAAGGTCCCCGCCGGGTGAGCGAGGCGCGCCGGTCTAGTCGGCGAACTGGCTGAGGGGCAGGTGGGCGACCCAGACGCCGTCCTGGGAGGAGGCCGTCCGGCTGCGCACGGTGTAGACCACCTCCAGGTCGGTCGCGCCGTCGGGCGGGGTCGACCAGGGGACCCGGAAGTCGATGACCCCGCGCGACACCAGTCGCTCCTCGCCGGTTTCGATGTTCACGACGTCCAGCGAGAAAGAGGCGTCCTGCTGCAGATCGGCGTCGGCGAGCAGCACCCACTTCGGCGTCAGCCAGGCCCAGGAACCCCGGAAGTCCCAGCGCACTCGATCGGCGATCGTGTGCTCCATCGCCGGGATGGCGGCGGTGTCCAGCCAGGACAGGGTGTAGCCGTCCGTGTTCGAGTGCCAGAGCAGCAGGTGCCGTTCGTCGAGGTAGCCGATGCTGAAGTAGTAGCTGCCCGTGGAGGCGATCACCGGCGGCGTGCCGTTGGCCGCGCCCAGGTAGATCGTCGACTGGTTCGCGGGGTCGCTCTCCAGCATGGCGAACTGGGCGCCCGAGGGCGAGAACTGGAGCTGCTTGATCAGGTTGCTGCCGCTGGCCACCAGCTGGCAGCCGAGGCCTCCCGTCCCTTCGAGCAGGGCCCAGCTGGCGGGCGCGCTGGTCGCCTGGCTGCTGGACTGGGCGATGGCCGCGAAGCGCCCCGTCCCCGGCTGCCACGCCGTCTGCGAGAAGTCGCGCCGGTCGGCGGTCCGCGGCAGGGTGCAACTGGCGGCCCCGGCGTCGCCCACGTGCCAGGTGAAGATCCTGGTCTGGGCTCCCGCGTTCTCGGTCTGCAGCCAGTACACGTCCTGGCCCGTGGGTGACAGGCTGAGGCGGTCGGAGAGGTGGTCCATCGACTGGCCGGGCAGCTGCATCTCGCGCGCGCCGTCCAGGAAGCGCACGAAGCCAACGCTGCTGCCGTCCACGAGGTCCCGGTCGTAGAACAGCAAGCAGCTGGGCACCGGTCCGGCCGCGCTGACGGGCGGACAGAACATGGCCGGCGCCACCTCGTTGCCCGGCAGGGACGCCGGCTGGGCAGCGGCCGGGGCCGCGCCGTCCGCCCCCACCACCTCTTGTGGGGTCAGCACGCCGGGGCTGATGACCATCGACGGCAGGGTGTTGACCAAGGGGAACCGGGAGAAGGCCTGGTGCGAGTCCTGGCCGTCCACCAGCGCGATGAAGCCCTGATGGTCGCGCCCCACCACGAAGTGCGCCCCCTCCATGGGGATGACGTTTTCGGGCGGGCCGTAGGAGGGCCGGGAAGTTCCGTTGCTGTCCTGCTGGCCCACCAGGATGGGGTCGGCGCGCGTGGGGCCGAGCGACACGTCCAGGGCGCGCACGCTGGGCACGTCGACGGACGTACCCGTCACCTCGTCCAGGAAGGTCAGCGTCAGGAACGGCAGGGAGGACCCGCTGAGCGTCGCGGGGACGCTGGCGTCGTCGGCGAAGTGCTGTAGGACCAGCGACCGTCCTTTCCCGTCGCCCGACGGGAGCAGGTCGGCCTGCAGCACGGCGGGAGAGATGGGCCGCTCGGTGCCGGTCGTCAGATCCAGCAACGTCCGGTCGTAGGGAGCGCTGACCCCGTTCGAGGTCATGATGCCGGGGATGGCATGCGCCAGGTAGATGGCGGACAGATCGAACGAGAAGCTGCGCAGCCCCAGGCCGTCTTCGCGGAGGTGCACCACCTGGCGTGAGCCGAAGCCCCGCTGCGAGGTGTCCGGGATCGAGCATCCTGATACGGTCGCCCCCGCGGCGAGCAAGACGAACGCCGGCAGCCAGCCCTTCGCGCGCACGGCCGGAGCATGCCACGAATGACCGTGCGGCGTGGCGTCTTCTGGAACTGGCTTCTGGAACTGGCTTCTAGAACTGTCCTTGCAGGCCCAGGGTAGGCAGGGCGATGCGCAGCTGCGAGGGGGCGGGGCCCCGGGAGGTCTGCACGTACTGCACCAGCTCGTTGTTGACGGTGGCGTTCGCGAAGTCGAAGTAGGCGGTCAAGATGAAGCGGTCGAACACGAACCGCCGCTCGATGCGCAGGTCCAGCTGGTAGTAGTTGGGCAACTGGATGCGGGTGGCGGGCGGGTAGGGGGCGTCGCGGCCGGTGTTGAAGTGGAAGCGCGCCCCCACCGTGGTGCGGTCGCCGATGCGGTAGTTGCCCACCAGATTCATGAGGTGGCGCTGGTCCCAGTCCGAGCGGACGACGCCGTTCGTGCCGTTGCGATAGCTGTACGACAGGGTGTAGCTGATCCAGCCGCTGAACCGGTTGGTGGGCGGGCGGCGGATCATCGTCTCGACGCCGTAGCTGACGCCGTCGTGCAGGATCAGCACGTCGTTCTCGGTGACCATCGTGCTCTGCACGTCGGTGTTCGTCAGGTCGGTCACCAGCATGCGCTGGTAGAAGCCGGTCGCCTCCAGCGTGGTGTCGTCCAGGAAGCGCAGGACGAAGCCGCCCGCGCCGCTGTCCGACCGCTGCAGGCCGATGCTGGCCAGGCCGAACGACTCGAACCCGGCCACGTTCAGGGGCAGGCTGGGCATCTGGGAGAAGCGGCCCACGTTCACCTTCAGCGTCAGCCGCGAGGCGACCGCCCAGGAGGCGTTCAGACGGGGCTCCACCACGAAGCGCGACGTGTTCTCCTCGGCGAAGAGATCGGCGCGCACCCCGGGCGAGATGATCAGGCCATCGGTGAGGCGCAGCCGCAGCGAGGCGAACGTCCCCTGCGACAGGGCCGGGCGCGAGCGGCTGAGGTCGTTGCTGGTTCGCAGGGGGTCGGGCTCCGCCGAGAAGTGCTGGTACTCGGCGTCGGCGCCCAGCTCCAGCTCGAAGTGGCGGCCCAGGGGGCGGCTCCAGGACAGGCGGGGCGCCAGATCGAGCGCGTGCACCGACAGCAGCGCCTGGGACAGGGTCGAGCGCGCCTGATCGTAGCCGCCGGTGACGCCCGCCACCAGGCGCCCCCCCGCCAGCGCGCCCGTCCAGCGCACGTCCAGGCGGTGGAACTGCAAGGCGGCCGTCTGGGTGGCGTCGCTGGACGAGCTCAGGCCGCCGCCGTTCCAGTCGAGGCGATCGAACGAGCCGAACGAGAACACCGTCAGGCGCCCCGGCCCCAGCTGGTGATCCAGGCGCAGCTGATAGTCCCAGTAGTTGAGCGTCGTGTTCTGGTCGAACAGCGACAGCAGCGGGCCGGTGTAGGAATAGCGGGCCGCCGCCGCCACCGTCCCCTTGCCGTCGTCCACCGGCGTGGTGACGATGGCTCGGGCCTCGTATAGCGACACGTCGGCGACGGCGTGCACGCGGTCCTCGGGCGGGCGCTCGGTGCGGATCGAGACGATGCCGGCGATGTAGCGGCCGAAGTTCTCGGGGTAGGCCCCCGGGTAGAAGTCCAGCCCGGAGATCAGGCTGGGGGCGATGATTGACGGTCCCAGGGCCAGGTGGAACGTCGCCGGCACCCTGATGCCGTCGATGAAGAAGCCGGTGTTGCCGGGGTTCGAGCCGCGCACGACGAAGATGGCGGCCGGCCACACCACCTGCGATACGCCGGGCAGCGACGCCAGGACGCGTACCGGATCGCCCGACGTGCCCGCCGTCTGGCGCGCCTCCTCGAGGCTGACGCTGAGGCGGGGGAGCTCGGCGCGGGTCGAGCGGACCTCGGTCTGGTATCGCTCGCCGGTCACCTGGGGATCCAGCCGCAGCAACAGCTCGGGGTGGGCGGTGGCGCGACGATCCGCGCCCGGCCCACGGCGTGCGCGGGGAACTGGGCCTCCAGCTGGTGGGGGCCCGCCTCGACCGACAGCGCCAGGCGCCCATCCTCGCCGGTCTCGCCGGCGGGCAGCGCGTCCACCGCGATCGAGACGCCGCCCAGCGGCCGGCGCGTTCCGCGCTCGAGGATGCGCACGGTGAGGGGGAAGCGGGGAGGGGGGGGCGGCGCTTGCTCGACGGGCGCTGGCTCCGCCGCGGGGAGGGCAGGCGACGGGGCAGAGGCCGGCGCCAGGGCGCCCGCACCGCCCGGGCCCCCTGGCACCGCGGGGCCGCCGCCCAACCCCGACGGGCCGGAGGGGCCGGTGGCGCCGCCCTGTCCACCGGCGCCCGCGCTGGCCAGACGCATCCAGGCCGGGTTGCCGATCCCGGGCAGCTGCGCCCGGGCGGGGGCGGCGGAGCAAACGGCCAACAGCACCGTGCCGATGACCGCACGAGCGACGGGCCTCCCGGCCAGCGTGCCACCGCCGCTCATCCGTTGGTCAGGTTTCGGTAGGCGCGCAGATGGCGAAGCGCCGCCTCGTAGTGCCCGGCCAGATCGTGCAGGCGGGCGGCGTTGAAGTGCGCGTCGGCGTGCCGGGGGTCGATGGAGGTCGCCGATTCATAGGTGGCGATGGCAGCTTCGGGCTGGGCGCGATCTTCCAGCAGCACGCCCAGGTTGTACAGCGCCGTGGCGTTGTTCGGCTGGGCCGCGATGGCGGCGCGGTAGTGGCCCTCGGCGGCGGGCAGCTCCCCGGCGTCATGCAACATGCGACCGAGGTTGATGTGCGCGTCGGCGTGGTGCGGGTCCAGCTTCAGGACACGTTCGTAAGCGGCCCGCGCCTCGACGGGGGCCCCTTCCTCCAGGCTGCAGGCGAAGGCGTAGAACTCGTCGGCGGTCGGCTCTTGCAGGTCGCCCTCATCGGAGGCGGCAGCCGGCGGCGGCCGCAACGCCAGCACGGCCGTGCCCGCCCCGCCGGCGGCCTGACCATACGGCATCAGCATCTGCCCCGACTGGGCCTGCCAGGCCCGATCGCCGTCGAGGACCACGACGTGCCCGCCCTCGTTCCCCAGGTTCACCCCGGTCAGCGGTTGCGACGCGGGCAAGATGCGGCGCAGGTGGCGAAGCGCGCTCAGCACCCGGCGCGGCGGCAACCGCTCCGTCACCAGGCCCTCGGCCTTGCGAAGCAGCAGCAGGTCCTGGAAGGAGAACCGCAGCTCCCCGCCGCTGCCACGCTGGGGGCACAGCAGGCCAGCCTTGATGTACGCGCGCAGGCGCGCGGGCGACAGTCCCAACATCCCCGTCACGTCCTGCGTACTGAATCCGGTGCTCACGAGCGTGCTGGATGATAGCCCGAAGCGCGCGCGGTGGCGCGTGGACGCGGTCAGCGCTTGGCGGCGCGCTTGCGGGGCTCGCTCTTGGCGGCGGCGGGCGCCGCGCCGGCGGCGCGCCGGGCGGGGCGGCGGGTGGCGATGCCGCCCGCGTCGGGGGCCTCGCCGGCGGGCGCGGCCTGGGCAGCCGCCGCCTTCGCCTTCGCGCCCAGGCTGGCCTTCAGCGCCTCCATCAGATCGATGACCCGGGCGGGCTCGGCGGTGGGGGCGGGGGCGGCGATGTCCTGTCCCTGCACCTTGCGGTCGATGTCAGCCTGGATGCGCTTGCGGACGTCGTCCTCGTACTCGTTCGGGTTGAAGGTCTCGGCAGCGATCTGATCGACCAGCTGCTTGGCCAGGTTCAGCTCGCCCTCGCGCACGGTGGCGTCGCCGATGGGCACCTCGGAGAAGGGCCGGACCTCGTCGCTGTACAGCAGCGTCTGCATCACGATGCCGGTGCCACCCTGGGCGCTGTCCGCCGCGCGCAACATGACGATGTATTGCTTGCCGCGGGCGGCGTAGCGGGCCACTGCCACCCGCTTCGTCTCGCGCATGACCTCCGCCAGCAGGCGGTAGGCCTTCTCTCCGCCCTTCTCCGGGCCCAGGTAGTAGGCCTTGTCGAAGTAGACGGGATCGATGCTCTCGGCGGGGACGAACTGCGCGATGTCGATCGTCTGCGTGGCCTTCTCCTCCATCGACTTCAGCTCGTCGTTGGTGAAGGTGACGTACTGATCCTTGGCGTACTCGTAGCCCTTCACCATCTGATCCCGCGGGACGATCTCGTTGTCCAGCGGGCAGATGTACTGCTGCTTCACCCGCGTGCCGCACTTCGCGTGCAGCAGGTTGAAGGAGATGCCGGCCGATGCCTGTGTCGCCGAGTACAGCTGCACGGGGATCGAGACCAGGCCGAAGGAGATCGTGCCGCCCGAGATTGCGCGCGCCATGTAGGGAAGTCAACCACAGTCTGGTCACGCGTGCAAAAAATCGGCGGAGGGACCGTTCGCGGCGCGCGGCGGCGCCGCTACCCGGCCGCCCACAGGCGGTTCAGCGTGGCGGCCAGCTGGGGGCCGCGGCCCGCGTCCTCGTGCTTGAAGTAGACGTACGCCTCGGTCCACTTGCCTTGCTGCTCGCGCAGCCAGGCCGTCCAGGCGGCGACGGCGGCGTCGTCGTAATCCATCCGCCGCAGGCGCAGGTAGCCCCAGCCCGTCGTGGCGATCGAGGGTGTCTTGAGCTCTTCCGCCTCGGCGATGCACAGCGCGGCCCCGCGCTGGGCCAGGGCGGCGTAGACGTCGTCTTCGAACCAGGAGGGGTGGCGAAACTCGAAGGCGGCCCGCACCCCCGCGGGCAGCAGCGCCAGAAAATCGGTGAGCCGAGGCAGGTCCTTCTTCATGTTGGGCGGCAGCTGGAACAGGGCCGGACCCAGCCGCTCGCCCAGGACCCCGACGGTCTTCCAGAAGAAGGACGTGCTGTCGGCCGAGCCGGCCAGCCGCTGCCGGTGGGTGATCTGCTGGGGCGCCTTGGGGGCGAAGCGGAACCCCGGCGGCGTCAGCGCCGCCCAGCCGGTCAGCGTCTCGGGCTTGGGCATCCGGTAGAAGGTGTTGTTGATCTCCACCGTGGACAGCTGGCCGGCGTAGTACTCCAGCATGCGGGTGGTGGGCAGCTTCTCGGGGTAGAAGCTGCCCCGCCAGCCGGGGTAGCTGAATCCGCTGGTGCCGGTAAAAATTCGCATGTTTTGATCCTCGCTCGGGCCCCGGGATATCATAGGGCGTGGCCAAAAAGCGATCGGTTCGAACCGTACCCACCGGACGCCCGGCGGAGCGGCCGCGCGACGACACGGACACCGACGCGGTGTTGCCGGCGTTCAAGGCGGGCAAGCGAGACAAGCCCTACCTGATCGTGCTGGCCGGCAGCGCGATGGGCGTGATGTACCACATCGAGAAAGAGGTGACGGTGATCGGGCGCGGCGAGCGGGCCGATCTGCGCATCATCGACGATGGCATCTCCCGCGAGCACACCCGGGTCGTGCGCAAGGGGGACAAGATCCTGGTCGAGGACATGGGCTCGACGAACGGGACCTTCTGCAACGGCATCCGCCTGGCCAGCCAGGTGCTGGCCGAGGGCGACAAGATCATGATCGGCACCGGCACGATCTTGAAGTTCACCTACCACGACGAGATGGACGAGGTGTTCCAGCAGCACCTGACCGAGTCGGCGCTGCGGGACCCGTTGACCAAGGTATACAACCGCAAGTTCTTCCTGGATCGCGTCCAGAACGAGTTCGTCTACGCCGACCGCCACCACCAGCCGCTGGCGCTGCTGTTCCTGGACATCGACCGCTTCAAGCACATCAACGACACCCACGGCCACCCCGTCGGCGACGAGGTGTTGAAGGACATGGCCTCGCTGATGGCCAAGTCGCTGCGCAGCGAGGACGTGCTGGCCCGCTACGGGGGCGAGGAGTTCGCGGTCATCTGCCGGGGCCTGGAGCTGGAGCGGGCCAGGAACCTGGCCGAACGGATCCGCCGCGCCATCGAGGAGCACAAGTTCGAGGCCCGCGAGCGCATCATCCCCGTCACCGTCAGCATCGGCGTGGCGGCCTTCCCCGACGCCCGCGTGCGCAGCGCCGGCGACCTCATCGTCGTGGCCGACGAGACCATGTACGAGGCGAAGCGCTCCGGCCGCAACCGCGTCTGCATGCGCGTCAACACCGAGGACGACGAGAAGACCAACGTGCTCGACCGGCGCTGAGGCCGCCGGCTCAGAAGGTAGCCTGGCGTTCCAGGGCCACGCGCAGCCGGCGCAGGTAGTCGGCGCGCGGGATCTCGATGGCGCCGATCGAGCGCAGGTGGGCGGTGGGGACCTGGGCGTCCAGCAGCAGGAAGTTGCGCTGGCGCAGGTGCTCGACCAGGAAGCCCACGGCCGCCTTCGAGGCGTCGGTGCGGCGCCGGAACATCGATTCACCGCCGAAGAAGCCGCCCAGGGTGACGCCGTACAGGCCTCCCACCATCTCGTCGCCTTCCCACACCTCCAGGCTGTGGGCGCGACCGCGGTGGTGCAGCTCGACGTAGGACTTCACGAACGGCTCGCTGATCCACGTCTCCGGACGGTCGGGGGTGGGCGCGGCGCAGGCGCGCATGACGCCCTCGAAGTCCCGATCCGTGGTGTAGCGCCAGCCGTGGCGGCGGATGGCCTTCCCCACGCTGCGGTGCGGGTGAAAGGTCTCCAGGTCGAAGATGGCGCGGGGATCGGGCGACCACCAGGTGACGGCGGGATCCGAGGACCAGGGGAAGATGCCCGAGCGGTAAGCACGCAGCAGCGTGTCCGGGTCGAGCTCTCCTCCGACGGCGACCAGACCTTCGGGCCAGCCGCCGGCCTCGTCGTCGTCGGCGTCAGCGTCGCCCATGCCCAGGAGCATTACACGCCAGGGCGGCTTCGGCGAGGCAGGGGCTGATATCCTTCCGGTGTGCTCCGTCGGCGCGCCACCACGCAGCCCACCCGGTCTCGAGGGCTTCGATGAGCCTGGGCGACTACAACCGCAAGCGGAACTTCGGCGTCACCGCCGAACCGCCGGGGCGCGTGGGCTCGTCGCCCACCGGGCGCAGCTTCGTCATCCAGAAGCACGCCGCGCGCCGGCTGCACTACGACTTCCGGCTGGAGCTGGACGGCGCCCTGAAGAGCTGGTCGGTGCCCAAGGGGCCCAGCTTCGATCCGTCCGAGCGGCGCCTGGCGGTCGCCGTCGAGGATCATCCCATCGACTACGGCGGCTTCGAAGGGATCATTCCCCAGGGCCAGTACGGGGGCGGCACGGTGTTGCTGTGGGACCGCGGCACCTGGCAGCCGGTGGGCGACGCGGCGGCCAGCCTGGCCGCCGGGCACCTGAAGTTCGATCTGTTCGGCGAGAAGCTGCAGGGCCGCTGGGCGCTGGTTCACCTGAAGGCGCGGCCCAATCGCGCCGGGCGGCGGGGCGAGGACGGCGACAACAACTGGCTGCTGATCAAGGACCGGGACGCCCACGCCCGGCCGCAGGCGGAGTACGACGTGACGGCGGCGCGGCCCGAGAGTGTCGCCAGCGGGCGCGATCTTTCCGCCATCGCGGCCGCCTCCGATCGGGTGTGGCATTCGAAGCTCAGCCTGTCGGACGCGGCGGGGATCCCAGGGGCGCGGGCCCGGCCCATGCCCGCCCTGGTGAAGCCGGTGCGCGCCAGGCGAGCCAGGGCGGTGCCCGAAGGGGACGGGTGGGTGCACGAGATCGAGCTGGAGGGGCGGCGGCTGTTCGTGCGCGCCGACGCCGCCGTCGTGAAGCTGTTCGATCCGGGCGGCGTCGAGGTGACGGACGAGGTGGCGCCCCTGGCCCAGGCGGCCAAGGCGCTGCCGCTGCACGACGCGGTGATCGACGCGGTGGCCACGGCGCTGGGGCCCGACGGGCGCAGCCGCGGCGATCGGCCCCCCACCGTGCTGTACGTGATCGATCTGCCGTATCTGGACGGGCACGACCTGACCGTCACGCCGCTGGTGGAGAGGAAGAAGGCGCTGGCCGCGCTGGTCGCGTCGGCCGGGCCACCGCCGGCGCTGCGCTTCGCGGATCACGTGGTGGGGCACGGCGCCGAGACGTTCGCCGCCGCGTGCCAGCTGGGCGCGCCCGGGGTCGTCTCGAAGAAGGCCGGGGGGCCCTACCAGGACGGACCGCGAGGAGGCGACTGGCGTGTGCGCCGCTGCCCCGGTGCGGCCGAGCGGCCCCGCGCGGTCAAGCCGAGGAAGGCGGCGCCCGCCAAGGCGTCGCCCGCCAAGGCGGCGCCCGCGAAGGCGACGGCCGCGAAGGCGGGGCCCGCGAAGGCCACGGCCGCGAAGTCAAAGGCCGGGAAGCCAACGGCGGAGAGGGCGGGGCCCGCGCACGCGGCGCGGGAAACGGCGACGCCCGCGCCCGCGAAGGCAAAGCCCCCTGCGCCCGCGCTGGCCTCGGACGATCGGGTGGCCGGCGTCAAGCTGACGCACCCCACGCGGATGCTGTATCCCGAGGCCGCCGTGACCAAGGCGGACCTGGCCCGCTACTACCAGGACGTAGCCCCGTTCATGTTGCCGCACACCGAGGATCGGCCGCTGACGCTGCTGCGCTCGCCCGACGGCGTGACGGGCAAGCCGTTCTACGTGCGTCACCCGGGGCCCTGGGCGCCGCCCGAGCTGCGCCAGTTCGACATCGTGTCGGGCACCGAGTCGGGCCTGACCATGATCGCCGACGACGAGGCGGCGCTGGTGGCGCTGGCGCAGATGAACGTGCTGGAGATCCACACCTGGAACGCGCGGGTCTCCGACCTGGAGCGGCCCGACCGCATGGTGTTCGACCTGGATCCCGGCCCGCACATCGGCTGGGACGCCATCGTCGAGGGGGCGCGCAAGATCCGCGAGATCCTGCAGCACTTCCAGCTGGACAGCTTCGTGAAGACCACCGGCAGCAAGGGGTTGCACGTGGTCGTCCCGCTGACGCCGCACGCCGGCTGGAAAGAGACCCTGGCCTTCACCCACGCCATCGCGCAGGCGGTGGCGCGCGCCGAGCCGAACCGCTATTCGGCGGGGCTGGCCAAGGCAGGGCGCGAGGCCAAGATCTTCGTCGACTACCTGCGAAACCGGCGGGGGGCCACGTCCGTCAGCATCTATTCGGTGCGGGCGCGGCCGACGGCCTCGGTGTCGGTGCCGCTGGCCTGGGACGACCTGGGCCCGGACATTCGCTCCGACGAATATCACGTCACCGATCGGGCGCACTGGCTGGCCAAGCGCCGCCGCGACCCCTGGGCCGGATACTTCAAGGTCCGCCAGAAGTTGACGGCCCAGGACGTGGCGGCAGCCGAGGCGGTGGTGCGGGATCTGGGAAACCCCCGCCGGTGACAGGGTCGGCGCGCCAGCGACGATCTGCCTGCCGCCCCTACATCGCCGCTTAGGGCGTGGTCCGCATTCGCCGTCTTCGTGTCGGTGCCGCTTCAGTCTCGCAGCGGGAGGTCGATGCAAAGAGACAATGGGTTCGCCGGTCTTCTCCTTCGTCCTGCTGCTGAGCGGCCTCGGGCTGGCCGCGCGGTCCATCCAGGTCAGTCCGCACGGCCCCTCGGGCGCCTTCTACCTGTCGCTGGTCGTCTGCGGCGCCGGCGTGTTCATGCTGGTCCGCGCCGTGCGCGCCCGGCGGGCGCGCAGCCTGCGGGCTTCCGCGCTGACCATGCGTGAGGCGATGGAGCGCTGGCGCTCCCGGGGCGACGACGGCCTCTTCCCTCCGCCGGCGCGCCGCTGGGGCGACGCCTTCGGCGGAGGGCTGGGACTGTCCGCCACCGGCGGCGAGTTCCGTGATGCCGCCCGGGCTCTGCTGACCTCGTGCGAGGAGGACCCCCAGAGGGCCGCCCGTAGCCGCCGCGCCATCCGCTCCGCTTGCCGGCGCACGCACTTCCGCGGCGCCGTTCCCGCGGCGCAGCCGAAGCGCCACCGCATCCGCTCCCGCCCGCGCCTGTTCACCTGAGCGACGTTCGCGGGCCCGGGCCGCGCAGCCGTCCGGCCTTCCCGCTTTACCGCCGCCGGCGGTTGTGTCAGGGAAAGCCATGGCCCTTCGTCTGCTGCTGCCCCTCGCGTTGTTGGCCGTCGCCTGCATCATCCCACCGGCGCCCGCCACTATCCCGGCCTCCGGGGTGATCGGCCAGCCCCGCGCCTCGATGAAGTCGGCGCGTCCCAGGGGCGAGAGCCCGTTCAAGGACGCCTACTTCGTGCTGGATCCCGAGTCGAACGCGGCCCGGACCGCCGAAAGGTGGCGGTCCAGCCGGCCCCAGGATGCGGCGGCGCTGGACAAGATCGCGAGCCAGCCGGCCGCCGCCTGGATCGGCAACTGGAGCAATCCCGTCGACGTCGAGGTGAAGCGCCTGGTGTGGGCCAAGACGGGCGCGGGCGGGCTTCCCATCATGATCATCTACAACCTGCCTTACCGTGACTGTGGTCAGTATTCGGCGGGCGGGGCCGGCTCGCCCGAGCGGTACCGGCAGTGGATTCGAAAGGTCGCTTCGGGCATCGGCTCGCGGCGCGCCGTGGTGGTGCTGGAGCCGGACGGCCTGCCCATGCTGACGAAGTGTCTGGACGCGAATCGGCAGCAAGAGCGCATCGACCTCGTTCACTTCGCCGTCGACACCTTGATGGACCTGCCCGGCGCCGCCGTGTACGTCGACGCCGGACACTCGAGGTGGGTCACGCCGGAGGAGATGGCGCCCCGGCTGAAGGCCGCCGGCATCGATCGGGCCGACGGGTTCTCGCTGAACGTCTCGAACTACCAGGCCACGCCTGATCTGCTGGCCTACGGGCGCCGGCTGTCGGCGCTGCTGGGAGGCAAGCACTTCATCATCGACACCAGCCGCAACGGCAACGGCGCCCCCGAGGGCTTTCCCCCCGACGACGAGCGAAGCTGGTGCAACCCGGACGGCCGCGCGCTGGGGACGCCGCCCACCACGAACACGGGCGAGCCGCTGTGCGACGCCTTCTTGTGGCTGAAGCCGCCCGGCGAGTCGGACGGCGCCTGCAACAAGGGTCCCATCGCGGGCGCCTTCTGGCCCCAGAAGGCGCTGGAGATGGCGCGCAACGCGCACTGGTAGGATCGGAGCGTGTCGTTCTTCGAGGCAACCGAGACGGACCAGCGGGCGGGCGCGCTGCCGCCGCTGTCGGCGGCGCTGGAGCGAGCGCTGGTGGTGCAGCTGGGACAGACCTGGGCCGAGATCAACCAGAACCACTTTCGCGGGCGCTTGCGGCGCCCGGTGCTGGCGCTGTCCGATACCGAGCGGCGCCTGGGCGCCTGGGACGGCCGCACGCGCACGCTGTCCCTGGCGCGCACCCTGGTGCTGGGCCGTTCCTGGATGATGGTGCGCGAGGTGGTGAAGCACGAGATGGCGCACCAGTTCGTGGACGAGGTGCTGGGCATCCACGATCAGACGGCGCACGGGCCGGCCTTCGAGGCCTTGTGCCGGCAGCACGGCTTCGACGCCAGCGCGGCGGGCATGCCCGAGCTGGCCGAGGGGGCGGCGGGGCTGGGCGACGGCAGCCCCATCCTGCGCCGTATTGCCCGGCTGCTGGCCCTGGCCGAGAGCCCCAACGCCCACGAGGCCGAGGCCGCCATGCGCGCCGCCCAGCGGCTGATGCTGAAGCACAACATCGACGTGGCCGCCGCGGCCACGCGGGAGGGCTTCACCTTCCGGCAGGTGGGACAGCCCAGCGGGCGCGTGTCGGGCGCGGAGCACGTGCTGGCGGGCATCCTGGCCCGGCACTTCTTCGTGGAGGCCATCTGGGTGCCGTCATACCTGCCCCTGGCGGGCAAGCAGGGGAGGGTGCTGGAGCTGTGCGGGACGCCGTCGAACCTGGAGGTCGCCGTCTACGTCCACGGCTTCCTGCTGGAGACGGGCGAACGGCTGTGGCGCGAGCACCGCCGGGAACGGGGCCTGATCGGCAACGCCGAACGGCGCCGTTACCTGATGGGCGTGATGATGGGGTTCGACGACAAGCTGAACGCCGCGGCGAAGGACAACCGCCGCGAGGGCCTGATCTGGGTGGGCGACCCCGCCCTGACCGAGTACCTGGGCCGGCGTTACCCGCGGCGCACCGGCGGTGCGGGCATCGGCGTTCAGCCCACCGAGAGCTATCACGACGGCCGCCGTGCCGGCCGCAACATCGTGCTCGCCAAGCCCATGACCGCCCCGGGGGGACCGGCCTCGTCGCCGGGCGGTCGCTATCTGCCGCCGCGTTAATCGCCCCGTCTGCACCGCGGGTCGCTGAAGTTCGTTACTTCGCGCGCAGGGACATCACGTTTGGTGAGGCGGGTTTGCCGCTGGCCACCTTCGTGTCGCCGTGGGCCTCGGCGTAATACTGCAACGCCCGACCGGTGACCCGGTCCGCGGGGATCATGGCCATGAACCAGCCCTTCTTCGACTTCTCCATGACCACGGCGTTGTAGCTGGCGCCCGTCGAGCGATAGAAGAAGGTGATCTCCTTCGCCTTGACCTTGGGCTGCGCCACGCAGTGCACGTACAGGTCGGTGTGCGGGTCGGCGATCTCGGGCACGTCGCAGAAGATCGGCTCCGAGAAGTGCGCGGGGACGTCAGGGCCCGCCGCCAGCTTGGCGCGCTCGGCGCGTTCGGCGTCCTCCTTGGCTTTCCGCTCGGTCTCCTTCTCCTTGGCGGCCTGCTTCTCCTTCTCCAGCTTCTCCTTGGCGTCGCGCTCCTTCTTCTCGCGCGCCAGCCCGTCGGCGATCTCCTTGTCCTTCGCTGCCTTGTCCTTGTCGGCCTGCTGCAGGCGCTGCTTGGCGTCGGCCAGCGCTTGCTTGGTGTCCGCCAGCTGCTTGTCACGCTCCTGCAGCTGTTGCTGAAGCTTCTCCTTGGCCTCGCGCTCCTTGTTCTGGCGGGCCAGCCCGTCGGCCAGCTGCTTGTCCTTGGCGGCGCGCTCCTCGGCCAGCTGCTTGTCCCTGGCGGCGCGCTCCTTGTCCCTCTCCTGGGCCTGGCGCTTGGCGTCGGCGTCCGCCTCGAGCGCCGCCTTCTTCGCCTCGTCGTTGGCCTGCTTGGCCAGGCGCTTGTTCTCCGCCTCGGCGTCAGCCAGCTGCTTCTTGGCGTCGGACGCCAGCTGCTTCATCTGACCTTGCAGCCGCTCCTTCTCGGCGCGTTCGCTGGCCGCGCTCTCCTTCGCCGCGGACAGGTCCTTCTGCGCCTGCTCGAGCTGCTTGGTCAGCTTGTCGTGCTCGGCGGCGCTGCGCTTCTTCTCGGCCTCCAGCAGCTTGCCGTTCTTCGCTTCCTCTTTCTTCGCGGCGCGCTCTTCCTTGGGCGACAGCTTGCGCGCCGGCGCGGCTGCATCGTCTTCTTCTTCGTCGTCCTTGGCGGCCACGCTGGGCGCCGTCACCTTGGGGGCGGGCGCGGCCGGCGTGGCCGCGGGCGTCTTCGCGACCGGCAGGTCGGGCACGGGCTTCGCCGCCAGGGCCTTGGGGGCCGGGGCGGCGCCACCGCCGCTCTGCGAGCGGGCCTCCTCGAAGGCCTCGGTGACGCTCTTGGTGGCCATGCCGGCCGTCATGGTGATGGTCGGGTTGATCTTCAGGGCCGCCGAGAACGCCTGCACGCCTGCCTCGCGGTTGTCCAGGCCGTCGACGTACAGCACGCCCATATGCAGGTACGTCCGCGCCAGCATGGGCTCGCCGTCCAGATCCTTCTTGGCGATCTTCAGGGCCTCCTGAAGCTTCGCCTTCATCTTCTTGAAGTCGCCGGCGCTGTAGGCCTCGACGGCGGCGCGGTTCAGCGCCGTGACCTTCTCGTTGGCGTCGCTGGCCGCGGCGCCGGCGGGCCCGCCAGCGAAGACGAACATGGAAAGAAGCACAGACCCCAGGACGGCAGCGCGCGTCTTCACGGGGTCAGCTTAGGATCGGGACCCTGAAAAATGCAATCTTCCCTACGGTCCGTGTTCGCGATTATCTGGCAGCCAGCGTCCGGCCGGGAGGCGGCGCGGGGGCGTAGGGACAGGAGCGTTCAGCCCGGATCGGACAGCCCGGACTTTGCGGTCAGCGCCTGAGGGCAGGCGACCTTCTGGTACGTGAAGTCTGGGTTGTTCGAGCCGCCGAACCAGCCCAGGAACCACATGCAGCCCTCCATCAGGTCGGGCTTGTCGCCGAACACGGTCTGGCACTTCTGCATCGTGCAGCTCTTGTCGCCATTGCAGGCGGTGAGAAAGCCGCCGTACTGGCTGCCCAGATCGGACATCCCCCACTGCGTGGCGCAGGCGTTCAGCGCGCCCACGCCACCGCCCGGGATCAGCAGATCGAACTGCGTCGCCTGCACGCCGCCGTTGTTGATGACCTGGATGATCATCGTCTTGCCGCTGAGGGCCGGCGTGCCCTTCTTGTCGCCGCTGGTGTTGTTCGTGCCGGTGAACTGCAGCTGATAGCAGCGGCCGCACGAGTAGTTGGTCCCCGAGGCGGCGGCGAACGCGTAGGCCAGCGTGTCGTCGGCTGACCAGGGGACGCCGCTCCAGCACATGTAGGCGGTCCCACCGCCCTGGCAGGCGTTCACGGCGTCGTAGTTGCCGCCGAGGCTGTTGTCGCTCTTGTCGCAGCTCATCATGGGGTTGCCCCGCGAGACGTTGCCCTTCCAGCCGCAGGCCGGCTTGCAGCAGTCCCAGTAGCGCGAGGCCCAGCCGCTCTGACCGTTGGTGATGGGCGGCGGGTGCATGACGCTGCTGTTCGTGCTTCCCCCGGAACCGGTGGTGCCGCCCGACCCGCGCACGCCGCCGCTGCCGGTGGCGCCGCCGGTCGCTGCGCCACCGCTGGCGGTCGTGCCCGTTCCGCCGCTGCCGGGCCGGCCGGCGGCGCCCGTGGTCCCGCCACTGGCGGTCGCGCCGCCGCTTTGACTGCCGCCGGTGGCCGTGCCCGACATGCCGGCGCGCCCGCTGCCGCCACCCGGGCCGGCCGCGCCGCCCGCGCTGGCGCCGACCGCACCGCCGGAGGCCGTCGCGCCGCCGCTACCGGTTTCGACGCCGCTGCCGCCGCTGCCTGTTTTGCCCCCGCTGCCGTCACTCCCGCCGCTGCCTGTCTTGCCGCCGCTGCCGCTGGCGCCGCCCGAGCCCTTCGCGCCGCCGCTCGAGGCCGCACCGCCGGAGCCCTGATTGCTGGCGCCGCCGCTGCCTTCAGTCTGCGACCCGCTCTGCTGGGGCGCGCACGCCATCACGGCGACGGAGAGGGCGGCGAGGCCCAGTGAGACGGTCGACAGCCGGTTCATCCGCAATTTTAACCTCGGGGGAGTGGGGTCGGAAAAAGGTCGGCCAACCTACGACGCCGCCGCCACAGGGACGACGGCTTTACAGGGCGCCTCCAGACTTCGGGCAATCTCCGTCGAGGATTCGTCAAAAAAAGGCACCGCGCGTCAACGATCAGCGGCCTTGCGGCCGCGCGCGTCACTGACCGGCGCGGGCGCTGCGGCCGGGCTGCACGGCGGCCACGAAGCGCACCTTCGGGTTGTCCCGCTCCGCCATCTGCAGCAGCCACTCGGAGTCGAACAGCACCAGCGGACGGTCCTCGACGTCCAGGACGCAGGTGGTGCGGCCGGAGAGCTCGAACTTCTCCAGGTTCAGATTGTCGCCTTCGATCCAGCGGGCCAGCCGGAAGGGGAGCCGATCGAAGCCGACCTGCACCCGGTACTCGGACTTCAGGCGGTGCTGGATGACCTCGAACTGCAGCACACCGACCGCGCCCAGGATGGGCTCGCGCTCCAGACGGGTGCGGTCGAAGAACATCTGCACGGCGCCCTCCTCGGAGAGCTGATCCAGGCCCTTCTTCAGCTGCTTCCGCTTCAGGGGATCCTCGAGGCGCACGCGCACGAAGTGCTCGGGCGAGAAGCGGGGGATGCCCTCGAACTCCAGCGGTTCCCCCTCGCACAGCGTGTCGCCGATGCGGAGCACGCCGGGGTCCCAGATGCCGATGATGTCGCCCGAGTAGGCCTCGTCGATGACCGTCCGCTCCTGCGCCAGGAATTGCACCGGTCGCGCCAGGGTCAGGTCCTTCGCGGTGCGCACGTGGTGGACGGTCATGCCCCGCTGGAAGCGGCCCGAGCAGATGCGCACGAAGGCGATGCGATCGCGGTGCTGCGGATCCATGTTCGCCTGGATCTTGAAGACGAAGCCCGTGAAGCGCGGCTCGTCGGGCGCCAGGGTGCCGTTCGAGGTCTTGCGCGGGCGGGGCGCGGGGGCCAGCTCGACGAAGCGGTCGAGAAAAGGCTCGACGCCGAAGTTGTTCATGGCGCTGCCGAAGAACACCGGCGTCACCTGTCCCTGCCGGAACACCTCCAGATCGAACGGGTTGCCGGCGCTCTCCAGCAGCGCCAGCTCGTCCAGCATGCGCGCCTTGGCCGTCTCGCCCAGCGCCTCGGCCACCATGGGATCGTCCACGTCGGTCTCGGTCATGGGGGCCCGGCGTGAGCCGGCGCCGCTGCGCTCGAAGGTCAGCAGCTTCTTGGACCAGCGATCGAAGACGCCGATGAACGACTGCCCGGACCCGGCCGGCCAGTTCACCGGGCTGCAGGGGATGCCCAGCACGCGCTCGATCTCGTCCAGCAGCTCGAACGCGTCACGGCCGCTGCGATCCATCTTGTTGATGAAGGTGACGATGGGGATGCCGCGCATGCGGCAGACCTGGAACAGCTTGATGGTCTGCGGCTCGACGCCCTTCACGCTGTCGATCAGCATGACGGCGGCGTCGGCGGCCGCCAGCGTGCGGTAGGTGTCCTCGGAGAAGTCGTTGTGACCGGGCGTGTCCAGCAGGTTCACGTGGCGGCCGGCGTAGGTGAACTGCAGCACGCTGGTGGAGATCGAGATGCCGCGCTGGCGCTCGATCTCCATCCAGTCGCTGGTGGTCTGTCGGCCGCCGGCCGCCTTCTGCTTCACCGAGCCCGCCAGGTGCACGGCGCCGCCGTACAGCAGCAGCTTCTCGGTCAGCGTGGTCTTGCCGGCGTCCGGGTGCGAGATGATGGCGAACGTGCGACGGATGTCGACGGCGGCGCGGAGGCGTTGAAGGTCCGGATCCATGAGGGGGCGTTACGTTAGCATTATCCCTGACCGGAACATCCTGATGACAAAGCCGGCAGGGTTCCGCGGCGCCCGCGATGGTTCGTGGTCGCGGTGATGTCGACAGAACAGGGTGGGCCGACGTACATTCCTTCAATGAGCTGTGGTTTCGAGCGAAGGCCGCTGAGCTGGCGGGTCCGCTCATGAAGAAGGCGCGCGTGGTGGTCCTGTTCGACACGGACGACGCGCCCCCGGCCAACCAGGACTTCACGAAGCACATCGAATCCGTCGACGAGGCGGAGTTCGACGTGGCGCGCGCCCTGATCGCGCGCGGGCACGAGGTCCGATGCCTGGGGTTCCGGGACGACCTGAATCAGCTGGTGGCGGGCCTGAAGGCGGCCCCCTGCGACATGGTGTTCAACCTGTCGGAGCGCTTCCGCGGCAAGTCGGCGCTGGACTACACCGTGGTGGCGATCCTGGAGATGCTGGGTATTCCCTTCACCGGCGCCACGACCGAGGGGCTGATCCTGGCCCGCGACAAGGCGCTGACCAAGAAGGTGCTGGCCTATCACGGCATCCTGATCCCGCACTTCATGGTCTGCCCCATCGGGCAGCCCATCCAGCGGCCCAGCGATCTGCGCTTCCCGCTGATCGTGAAGCCCCAGGACGAGGACGCCTCGGTGGGCATCGCCCAGTCCTCGGTGGTGCTCGACGACGACGCGTTGAACAGCCGCATCCAGTTCATCCACGACAAGATCGGCACCGACGCCATCGTCGAGGAGTTCATCGAGGGGCGCGAGCTGTACGTGGGGGTGATCGGCAACGAGCGGCCCAAGGCGCTGCCGCCCATCGAGATGGTCTTCAAGAACGAGCCCAACGTCGAGGGGCGCATCGCCACGTTCAAGGCCAAGTGGAGCGTGAAGTACCGGGAGAGCCGCGGCATCGAGAACATGGTGGCGCAGGACCTCTCGAAGAGCCTGATCCAGCGGCTTTCCGACGTGGCCGTGCGGACCTACCGGGCGGCCGGGCTGCGCGACTACGGCCGCATCGACGTGCGCCTGGCCCACGACGAGGCGATCTACGTGGTCGAGGCGAACCCGAACCCCTACCTGGCCGATGGCGAGGACCTGGCCTGGGCGGCCGAGGTGGCGGGATACCCGTACCAGGACCTGATCGAGAAGCTGGCCGAGATGACGCTGGGCCGCGCCCGCAAAAACGGCGGCTAGTGGCGAGGCACTAGTCGCCGCTGCGCTTCGACGCCGGCCACAGCTTGCCGCAGCGGCCGGGGGCCACCAGCGGGTGCACGTACGATTCGATCGACGGGTTGGTGCCGCCGGCGCCGCCTCCGATCTGCTCGGCCCGGATGGACGAGGCGCCCGGCTCGGTCAGCACGATCAGGACGTAGGTGTGCCCGTCCGCACCCGGCACGGCCGCGCCGTTCATCAGCAGCTCGCGCCACTCCAGCGCCAGGGCCGGAAGCTGCAGCTGCGCCAGGTCGGTGCAGTCGGTGGCGAAGCTCCAGGCGTGCCGCCCCATCAGCTGCACGGCGCGCAGGGCGGCGTCGTGCGCGGCGGTGGCCAGCGATTGATCCCCGCGCGCGACCGCCACCATCCCCTTCAGCGCCGACGGCCGAAGCTCGGGGACCAGGCTGGGCGGGGGCAGGTGGCGCGCCTGGCGGGCGGCCGCGATCTGATCGAGCAGCTGCTGCGTGGACCGATTGGTGGCCGGCTGGGGATCGTCCTTGGTGAAGTCGCGATGCAGGCAGCCGCTGGCCCCGCCCAGCGTGGCGACGAGCAAGGCAGCAAGCAAGGCAGCAGGCAACGCAGCAGGCAACCAACGTCCGAGAGGGGGATTCATGAGCGGCGCCACCATAGTCGCCGCCTGTGTGCGTCGCAAACCACGGCCGTCACGCCGGGGGTGCTAATTCTTGAAGGAAGGTACCTGGCCGGTAGACTGGGGCCGATGGCGACGCGTACGGGCGGCCGCTGAAGAAAGGCAGACGCGGACTTGTCATCGGCTTCCAAGGGAAAAGGACGAGGGCGAAGCGGCAGCCTGACCGGGTGGCGCATCGTGCGCATCGCCCTGCTGGTGGGCGCGCTGGGCGCCGTAACCGGTGTGCTGGGGCTGGTGGGGATGTTCGCGTACTACGGCAGTGACAAGCGGCTGCCCAACGTGGAGACCCTGCGCGACTACCGTCCCAAGCAGGTGACCCGCCTGCTGGATCGCAGCGGCGCCGTGATCGCCGAGCTGGGGCCGGAGAAGCGGACGTTCGTTCCCTACGGCGAGATCCCCAAGATCCTGATCGACGCCGTGGTGGCGGCCGAGGACGCCGACTACTGGCACCACCCGGGCTTCGACTACAAAGGAATGGTCCGCGCCGTCGTCGAGAACGTGCTGCGCGGCCGGCGGGCCCAGGGCGGCTCGACCATCACCCAGCAGGTGATCAAGACCTTCCTGCTGACGCCCGAACGGACGCTGCGCCGCAAGGTGCAAGAGATCATCCTGGCCCGCCAGCTGTCCCAAAAGCTGTCGAAGGAGCAGATCCTCGAGCTGTATCTGAACCAGATCTACTACGGTCACGGCCGCTACGGCTGCGAGGAGGCGGCGCGCTTCTTCTTCAACAAGTCGGTGCGGCAGATCGACACCGCCGAGGCAGCGTTGCTGGCCGGGCTGCCGCAGAGCCCGGAGCGGTTGTCGCCGCGCAAGCACCCGGAGGCGGCGAAGACCCGGCAGCGCTACGTCCTGGGCCAGCTGGAGGCGCGGGGCTACATCGATCACGCCACGGCCGAGAAGCTGTCCAAGGCCCCCATCCGCATCTCGCGCGACACGGCGCCCACGCCCGAGCTGGCGGCGGAGGCGGTGGACGATGTGTCGCGCTGGCTGAACGAACGCTTCCAGGACCAGCCGGTCGCGGAGCTGGGCCTGCGCGTGCAGACCACCATCGACGCCAAAATGCAGGCGCAGGCGCGCCAGGCGCTGGAGCGTGGCCTCGAGGAGGTCGACGCGCGCCAGGGGTTCCGCGGCCCGGTGGGGCACGTGACGGGCAAGGCGCTGCTGAAGCACCGGGCCGCCCTGGCGGCGGCGCGCGCCGGCAAGAATCCGCCGCAGATCTTCGAGGGCATCGTGGAGGCGCTGGAGAAGAACCCGGCCGAGCCGCGCTTCGGACAGATCCTGGTCGACATCGGCAACCAGCACGGCGTCGTCGACCTGACGTCCGAGCCCCGCTACACGAAGGGGGCCAAGCCCCTGATCGACCGCTTCTCGGAGGGGGACCTGGTGCGGGTGCGGCTGGCGCCCGAGCGCACCCACCCCGAGACGAAGCTGGACCTGAACAAGCTGAACGCCGACGCCGCCCAGTTGCCGCTGGTGTCGCTGGCGCTGGAGCTGGGTCCCCAGGCGGCCATGGTCGTCATGAACCCCCTAACGAAGCAGATCCTGGCGGAGGTGGGCGGGTACGACTTCCGGCCGGGCGGGTTCAACCGGGCCGAGCGCGCGGTGCGCATTCCCGGCTCCGCCTTCAAGCCCATCCTGTACGCGGCGGCCATCGAGTCGAAACGCTTCACCGCCGCCTCGATCGTCAACGACGCGCCCGACGTCTACGACCGCTGGAAGCCGCAGAACTACGAGAAGGAGGAGTTCCGCGGCCCCGTGCGCCTGCGGGTGGCGCTGGCCCACTCGATCAACACGGTGGCCATCAAGCTGCTCGAGCAGGTGGGGCTGCCGGCGGTGAAGGCGATGGCGCAGCGGGTGGGGGTGGTTTCACCGATCGCCGACGACGTGGGCCTGGCCCTGGCGCTGGGCGCCACCACCGTGCACCCGCTGGAGATGGCGAACGCCTACGCCACCTTCGCGGCCGGCGGGATGCGCGCCGACCCGGTCATGGTCACCAAGGTGGGGGACGAGATCATCACGCCGCCGCCGCCGGTCGCGGCGGTGGCGCCCGACGTGGCGTACGTCGTGGTGTCGATGATGCGCAGTGTGATCCTGGAGGGGACGGCCGCCTCCGCCGCCAGCCGCCTGCGCCGGCCCGCCGCCGGAAAGACCGGCACATCGAACGCGCTCCGCGACGCCTGGTTCATCGGCTTCACGCCCGATCTGCTGGCGGCGGTGTGGGTCGGCTTCGACGATCAGCGCAAGCTGGGCAAGGGCGAGGCGGGCGCCAAGACCGCGCTGCCCATCTGGACCGACTTCATGACCAAGGCGCTGTCCAATCAGCCCGTGCGGGACTTCGTGCAGCCGCCCGGCATCGTGGTGCAACGGATCGACAAGGCCACGGGGTTGCTACCCCCGGCCGGCGCCGAAGGTTACGACGAGGTCTTCCTGGACGGCACGGTGCCGACGGAGACCGCCCCGGCCGCTGGCCAGGAGCAGAGCGCGGACGACCTGCTGCTGGGCGGGCAGTAGCGGGCAAGCTCGGCCAGCGGACGGCCCGGCGCGTAGCAGGGGCCCGCGGCGCGGTGCCCCCGATCTGACCTTCGCCCGCTATTTGATGGGCGTGGCGCGCAACGACGCCTTGCCTTCCTTCACGTAGACGGTGAAGCGGACGGTGCGGCAGTCGTGCTTCGCCATCAGGGCGGCGCGGTTGTCGTGCAGGCGCTGGCTGAACTTGTCGAGTGTCAGGCCCGTGGTCGGTTCGCCGCACTCCTTCTTGGTGGCCAGGAACTGCTCGTACACCTCGCGGATGTGCGCGTCCTCGTCCTGCTCCGACGGCGCGCCGGCCGCTCCGAACGCCGGTTGCGCCGGGGCCGTGACGGGGGCCGGCTCGTCCGACGGCGGGGCGAAGGCAGGGGGCGGGGGCGCGCCCAGCCCGGGGATCAGGGGCGGCCCGGCCGCGGCGCGGGGAGCCTGCGCGAAGTGGGACTCCCCGCCTGCGAAGGCGCTGCCCGGCGGTGGTGCGTCGCCCGGCGGGTGGTTGCCCAGGGGATGCGCGCCCGACATGGCGATCGACACATGCTCCAGCGCGGCGTTCACGTCCCGGGCGATGCCGCCGAAGCCCCCACCGTACTTGTGGTCGTCCAGCTTGGCGCCGTCCAGCCGCACCAGCGCCCGCAGCTCGGCGCGGATGCGCTGCATGGGACCGTCCACCTCGAAGCGCTGCAGGAACAGGCCCACCGCGATGATGCCCAGGATGGTCACCAGCAGAGGAATCCAGGGGAAGCTGCCCCACTTCAGATCGCGCGCCGAGGTGCTGGCCAGCAGCGAGCCCATGTCGGCATGGGCCGGCTTCTTTCCGATCAGCACGTAGTAGGCCTTCTGCAGCGAGGCCTGACCGGGGAAGGGCGCCGCCACGGCCAGGTAGGTCTCCTTGCCCACGTCGATGGGCAGCGCGGGCGTCCGCTTCAGGTTGTCGATGTCCTGGCGGTGCTGCTCGACCATGTCGGGGAGGCCGGACAGCACCTCTGCCGGGATGGTCGACGCGATCACCTTGCCCTTCAGCAACAGGGCGATGTCCACGTCCAGGTTCTTCTTCAGCCGCTCCGCGAACTGCGCCCCGGTCTCGGCGCCCACGTACAGCGCGCCCACGATGCGGTCGCGGCTCTTCGAGAGCACCGGCGCGCCCGCCACGCGCAGCAGCCGGCCGCCCGCGCCCCACACGTCGTCGGACAGGAACCCCCGCAGGGCGTCGTCGATCAGCTCGGCGCCCCCGATGTTCTCACCGAAGCTCTTGTCGTCGTCGCCGCCCACGCGCGCCACCACGCGGCCATTGGCGTCGACCGCCACGATGGTGGCGATGCCGGCGCCGGCCAGATCCGGCAGCAGCGCCTGGATGCGCACCTGCACCGTGCGGTGTTGCACGCCCAGCTCGCCGCTGCCTCGCGAGGCGCTGTCCAGCGCCTCGGCCAGCACGGCGTCGCGGCCCAGCCGCGCCACGCGGTCGATCCACTTGTGGGCGTCGACCTTCAGCATCTGCTCGGTCGCGTACTCGGCCCGATCCAGGCGCTGGCCCTCCAGCTCCTCCAGCTTCTGCACCATGGGCCGGGGCGCCGTCAGCGCGATGGACAGGGAGACGCCCGCGAACAGGGCCACCAGGATGAACCAGATCTTCGAAAGAAACATGCGGGGCTCCGGTTACTCCGCCGATCCCTTGGGATCGGACTCTTTGCCTTCGGAATCGCCTTCCTTGCCCGTGCCCATGCCCTCCGTGTCCTTCGCCTCCGGCTGGTTCGCGCTCTTGGCGCTCTCGATCCGGATCGACAGGTCCTTGCCGTTCGTCTCGATGCTCTCCTGATGCGCCCAGCGCCCGCCCGCCCATACCTTCAGGTTGGCCTTGCCGTCGGGGACGCCGGGGATCGAGAAGGCGCCCTTGTCGTCCGCCACCGCGTAGTAGGGCGAATCGACGACGATCACCGAGATGGCCAGGCTGGGGTATTCCGAGCAGCGGACCAGGTAACCGCCCGGCACGCCGAACTTCTGATGGCGGAACGTCCCGGGGTTCAGGCGCTCGACCGGCATCAGCGTCTCGTCGGCGGGTACGGACAGCTCGTGGGTGATCTTGCCCGTATTCTTGAACTCCACGACCGACCCGGGGCCGATCACCACGAAGCGCGGCGTGGCGCTCAGGCCCGCGATCTCCACGGTGACGGTCTTGGGCGGGGGCGGGTGCGTGCCGCTGATCCCGTCCAGGACCACGACGGTACCCAGCTTCTTGGCGCTGGGGCGCACCGGCACGTTGCCATTTTCGAGGCGCCAGTAGCCCTGGTTCATGCGCCCGGAGCGGACGGCGTCGGGAACGCGAACGGTTCCCTTGACGGTGCCGGCCAGGGCGGGGAGGGGGAGGGCGAGCAGCAACAGGGGGACGAGCGTACGGAGCGATGTCATCGTCGTCATCTCGCGTGGGCCTGGGACGGTACCGTGCGGGGCGCGACGGTGTCAAACCCGCAGAAATACGGGCTGAAACCTGCACCAAGGCGGGCCCGCCGGCGCCGGCGCTGCTATCGTAGGCGCCGCGATGTCGACCCGCCCCACCAAGACGCTGGAGACCTTTGTCAACCCGAAGCCGGACCGCGACTACTTGATCCGGTTCGACTGCCCCGAGTTCACCTGCCTGTGCCCCAAGACGGGGCAGCCCGATTTCGCGACGATCCTGATCGAGTACGTGCCTGACCGGCTGTGCGTCGAGCTGAAGTCGTGGAAGGTGTACCTGTGGTCGTACCGCGACCAGGGCGCTTTTCACGAAGCGGTCACGAACCAGATCATGGACGATCTGGTCGCCGCCATCGAGCCCCGCCGGCTGAAGGTGGAAGGCGCGTTCAAGGTCCGGGGCGGCATCACCACGACGATCGTGGCGACCTACCAGGCGCCGGTGTCGTCCGCCGCCTGAGGCCGCTGATTTGCGCGGCCGGGGCCGCCGCACGAATTGTGAGACGATGTCCCCCTCCTTGGCAGGCGCCGCCATGGCGCCGCTTCGCGCGCTCGCGAACCAGGGGGGGACGGACGCGCTGACCGACGCCGTGAAGAAGCGCATTCGCATGACGAATGTGCTGTCCGTGTTCGGAGCGGTGCTGATGGCCGCCAGCGTGCCCTTCGATGCCCTGGAGGCACCCCGCTGGATGCGTGGACGCCTTGTGCTCCTTCGCGCGCGATGGGCGCAACAACCCTGCAGCCCGAAAGTGTGAGCGCCATCATCCGCGAGACGGTGGACCTGTGCGCGCAGCGCTTCGTCCCGCACGCCAGCGAGCTTCAGGTGGGCGACGTGCCGGACGGGCTGCGCGTCGCATGCCGCCGGGGCAGGTGTCGCAAATCTTGCTCGACCTGCTGGCGAACGCGCACGACGCGGTCGACCGCCCGAATGCGACGCCGCCGACGCGCCGGTGACGCGGTTCGTCTTGACCCCGCGCCGCACGTCCCAGAGTTCCCTGCGGTGAGCTCCGAAATTTGGTCCGGGCCGTGCAAAGCGGTCCAACCGTGACAACTCTTTCCACTGGATCCTCGAGGGAGAAGTCGAATTGGCCGGGGACGGGCGCACGGTGGTCCGGTGTGTCGGACACCGACGGGTCCGCGTTGGCGGACGTCGAGACCCCGGCTGGTTCCATCGACGTAACATCCGCGGGGGCGACCTGGACCCGCGCGCATCACTTGCTGGACGAGCCGCTGGCGCATCTGCTGCGTGAGGCGCTGGACAGCGGCCCGGCGGGTGAGCGCACCTGCGAGGCGGCCTTCGCCCTGGTGCTGTCGCGCCACCTCGGCACCGATGCGGTGGCGTTTGGTGTCCAATGTCACGCTTCCGACGGGACCCTGCTGCCGGCGTTCGTTCAGCGCGCCTCGTGCGACGACGCGGTCACCGTGGCCGAGTTGACCGAGCGGCTGCAGGGGACCGCGGCCTCCGCGCCCCCGGTGACGGACGGCTTTGCCACCAACGATCTTCCGGTCTTGACCGTCGAGCCACATCGCGAGGCCGGCGCCTGGGCGGCCGCCAGCGCCCCCAACGCTCCCCGTCACGCGCCGGCTGCCGCCTGGCTGCAGGTGACGCTGTCCCTGGTCGGCGCCCCGCAGTTGCTGGCCGTGTACGACGGCGCGCGGCTGCTGCCCGAGCGCGCCCGCACGCTGCTGGCGTCGTTCCAGCACACGCTGGCCGAGGTGATCCGAGAACCGGGCCGGCAACTGGGGCAGGTGCACGTGCTGCCCCCGGACGAGGAAGAGTTGATGCTGGTGGGGTGGAACCAGACCAAGCGGCCGTTCCCCGACCAGCTGCGCATTCACGAGCTGTTCGAGCAGCAGGCGGACAGCCAGCCAGATGCGCCCGCGCTGGAGGCGGACGGGGCGACGTTGACCTACCGCGAGCTCGACGAGCGCGCCAACCAGATCGCGCACGCTTTGCGCGCCCGCGGCGTCACGAACGGCGACTACGTGGGCGTCTGTCTCGAGCGCGGCGCCAACCTGGTCGCGGCGCTGCTGGGGGTGGTCAAGGCGGGGGCCGTCTACATCCCGCTGGACCCTTCCTATCCGCCGGACCGGCTGAAGGACATCGTGTCAATCGCCGAGGCGCGGCTGGTGCTGACCGAAACGCCCCTGCGTCACCTGTTTCAAACCGGGGAGCGCGGCGCGGGACGCGAGCTGCTGGCGCTCGACGCCTCCTGGTCACCGTTCTTCGCGCTGCGGCCCCACCGACGGCTGAAGGTGGAAGGCGAGCAGGCGCGCCAGGGCGCCGCTGCGCCGGCGCCCACCGATCCTTGCTACGTCATCTTCACTTCGGGCAGCACGGGTGAACCGAAGGGCGTGGTGATGAGCCACCGCGCCGTGGTCAACACCCTGGACTGGGTGTCGCGGACATGCGTCGTGGGCCCGGGCGATCGCTGCCTCTTCGTCACGTCGGCGTCCTTCGATCTGTCCGTGTACGACGTGTTCGGCGCGCTGGGCGCGGGGGCCACGGTGGTGGTGGCCAGCTCCGCCGTGCTGGCCGATCCCGAGGCCCTGGCCGACGCCCTGGTGACCAAGCGCATCACCATCTGGAATTCGACGCCCGCGTCGATGGAGCGCCTGCTGCCGGCCCTGTCGTCGCAGACGCGCCGGCGGGGATCGCGCACGCACCTGCGCAAGGTGCTGCTGAGCGGGGACTGGATCCCGGTCACGCTGCCCAAGGCGATCCGCACGATCTTTCCCCGCGCCGAGGTGCTGGCGCTGGGCGGCGCCACCGAGGCCGCGATCTGGTCGAACGCGTACCCGGTGCGGGAAGTCGAGCCGTCCTGGAAGAGCATTCCCTACGGGCGGCCCATCCAGAACGCGCGCTATCACGTCCTCGATCGCCGCATGCACCCGACGCCGGTGGGGGTCACCGGCGATCTGTACATCGGCGGCGTCTGCCTGGCCGACGGTTATCTGAACCGACCGGAGTTGACGGCGGAGCGGTTCATTCCCGATCCCTTCCAGCCAGGCGAACGCCTGTACCGAACCGGCGACCTGGCTCGTTACTTCGATGATGGCACCATCGAGTTTCTGGGGCGGGCCGATCATCAGGTGAAGGTGCGCGGGTACCGCGTCGAGCTGGGCGAGGTGGAGAGCGCGCTGCTGAAGCAGCCGGGGATCCGCGCCGCCGCCTGCATCGCGCGCGCGGACGCGTTCGGACAGAAGGTGCTGGTCGGTTTCATCGTGCCACAACGCGAGCTCGTCGTGAGCGCCGCCGAGGTCCTGTCGGGGGTGGCGCGCCTGCTGCCCAGCTACATGATCCCGTCGCGGCTGATTCTCTGCGAGGCGCTGCCCCTGTCGGCGAACGGCAAGGTCGATCGCTCGGCGCTGTCGGCCCTGGAACAGCAGCCGGAGATCGAGGCGGGCGCGGACGCGACCGAGGCGGCCGCGGAGCCGGCGACCGCGATGGAGCGGACGCTGCAACTGCTGTGGCAGGAGCTGCTGGGGCGACCGCGCGTCGGGATCCACGACGACTTCAACGCGCTGGGGGGGCATTCGCTGCTGGCGGTGAAGATGACGGCCGCCCTTCGCGAGCGGCTGGGGATTCGCGTGCCGCTGGCCGCCATCGCGCGCCACACCACGATCGCCCGTCTGGCCGCCCACCTGTCGTCCATTACCCCCGGCGCCGCCGCGGGCGCGGTGGCATGCGCGCGTGGACCGGCGGAGGCTTTGGAGGCGCACGGAGCGGCCGAAGGACGCGCCGACGGCCGGACGGTCGACCCGTCGGCTTGCCCCGTGGACACCGGGGCCGGTGCCGTCGCGACGGCGATCAGCGCCGGGACCGAGCCGCCCCACCTGCTGGAGCTGAACCCCATCCGTCCAGGCAGCCGCCCGCCGCTGGTGCTGGTGGCAGGGGTGGGGGGGTACGCCTTCACCTACCGGAACTTCCCGCGGCTGTTCGGCCTGGAGCAGCCCGTCTACTGCTTCCAGTCCATCGGCGCCGAGCCCACCGAGCCGCTTCGCGCCCTGACCATCGAGGAGACGGCCAAGATCTACGAGAAGGAGCTGGAGCAGGTGCTGCCGGAAGGCCAGCCGGTCATCCTGGGAGGCTTCAGCTTCGGTGTGCTGCCCGCGTTCGAGCTGGCGCGGCGGCTGGAGCGGCGGGGGTGGCCGGTTCCGTTGCTGATCTCGTTCGACGGTTTCGCGCCCGGCTATCCCCGGTTGCTGCCGCTCCCGGTGCGGGCGGTGCAGCACGGCCGGGCCTTGCTGACCTCGCAGCCGGAAGAGCGGCGGGCCTATCTGGCTGCCACCGGCGCGAGCGTGCGGGCCCGTCTGATGAAGGCGCTGGGGCGCGAGGCGGAGCTGGGCCCGGATCTCCCCTTCGACGAGGAACGAAACGCGCGCGCGAAGCAGCTGGCCGTCTACCACCGGCAGGCGCGCGACGCCTACAAGCCCTTCACCGGCGTGAACAGCCGCCTGCTGTTGCTGCGGGTCGAGCAGCCCGAGCACTGGCTGGGCAGCGACATGGACGATCCGCTGTACGACTGGGAGCGCTTCGTGCAAGGCCCCATCTCGATGTCCACGCTGCCGGGCGCCCACACCATGCTGCTGGACTCCCACGCCAATCAGGTCGCGGCCACCGATGTCATCGCCAAGCACGTGGCCGAGGTGGCCAGCGAGCTGGCGGCGACCAAGGGCGCGGAAAGGAACGTGTGATGGCGCGCGCCGTCTGGACGGGGGCGATTCGTTTCGGCCTGGTCAACATCCCCGTGAATCTGACGTCGGCCGTCGAGCCACACCGGGTCGCGTTCCACGAGTTCGAGAGCGGGACGAACGAGCGCATCCACTACAAGCGCGTGTCGGAGTCGTCCGGTCACGAGGTGCCCTGGGACAAGATCGAGAAGGGCTATGAGGTCGCCAAGGGCCGCTACGTGATGCTGACCGACGAGGAGCTGGAGGCGGCAGAACCCGAGAAGTCGCAGGGAATCGACATCGAGACGTTCGTGCCCCTGGAAGAGATCGATCCGGTGAGCTGGGACAAGGCCTACTACGTCGCGCCGGACAGCGACGGCGCGCACAAGGCCTACGAGCTGCTGCGCGCGGCCATGGAGCGGCAGAAGCGGGTCGCCATCGGTCGGTTCGTGATGCGCACGAAGGAGTACGTCGTCTGCATCCGTCCGCTGGGCAAGGTGCTGGCGCTTCACACGATGTATTACCCGGACGAGGTCCGCAGCCCCAAGGAGCTGGGCCACCTGGGCGGCAAGGTCGCCGCGGGCAAGCAGGAGCTGGCCATGGCCGAGCAGTTGCTGAACGCGATGGCCAGTCACTGGGAGCCGGCGAAGTTCAAGGACACCTTCAGCGCGCGCGTGCTGGAGCTGGTTCACAAGAAGGACAAGGGCCAGGAGATCACCGCCGCCCCCACCAAGGCGGCCCCGGGCAAGGTGGTCGATCTGATGGAGGCGCTGAAGGCCACCCTGGCCGGCGCGAAGCGCAAGGGCAAATCCGAGGGCAAATCCGACGGCAAGTCCGACGCCAAGAGCAACGGCAAGACCGCCGTGACGAGCGAGGGTGACGGCAAGAAGGAAGCGCGGGCCAGCAAAGGCCGCCATGCCGCCCAGCCCAGCCACACCACGCGCCGGCATCGCACCGCCCAGACGGCCTCGCATCGCACCCCCGGGACCCGTCGCCCCGCGCGCCACGCGCGCGCCAGCTGAGGGGCAGTTCGAGCCCGGGCCGGCCGGGCCTCAGTCGAGGAGGCGCGCCGTGGCCTCGGCGGCCACGCCGTAGGCCAGGTGAGCCGCGGCTCCGCGCGCGTGCACCTTCCACGAGAAGGCCAGGGGTCCGGGAGACAGTCGCAGCAAAGGGATCAGAAGCTCGTCGACGGTCAAGAAGAAGGCAGTGCCGAAGGCCAGGCCACATCCGCGCCGCAACCCCGGCAACACCCGACGCATTCCCAGGTAGGCGACGCCGCCCAGGACGCCGAACGTCTTGTGGAAACGCCAGCCCCAGCGGTGGACCTGCGCTTCGGTCAGCCGATAGCCGGCGAAGCGCGCCGCGCGTTCGACCGCGACCTCATAGGCGTGGCGGTGCCCGCGGGCGTCGTCTTCCTTCGCCCGCGTGGCCCGCGCTTCGCCTTCGTACATCAGAATGCTGAGCCAATCGAGAGCCTGCGTCGCGCACAACCCGACGACGAGCCCCTGGGCCAGCTGCTTTCCGGACCGCGAATCGGACATGAGTGTCCGGGTCAGCGGCCGGAGAGGCGGCTGACCAGCTCGGGGTGGTTCGAGGCTGACAGCCAGTTCTCGAGGGTCCGCGACGCGATGATCGAGGCGACCTGAGGATTGCGGGTCTCGCGCTCTGCCTGCTTGTACGCCGCCTCCACCAACTCACCGATGCTGTACTTCCGCTTGTTCGTGTGTCGCCGCATGATGGATTCCTCTGCTTCGAGTTGGGCCCCGGCGACCACCGCCGCGGCACGCTGCTCGAAAATGCAACGCACGGGCCACACGTAGCCAAATGTGCTACGCAGCGCATCCCACAGCCAAACACCTGTTCCGACATTCGATCGCGTTCCGTGCAGGGCCCATGTCGCCGAACGGTGGTTTCGCGATCGAAACCAGGGCCTCGCGAGCGCCACGAAAAGGCCACGGCCGTTTCCTGAGACGCCCGTGTGGGCCCAGCCGCGGGGCCTGGCCACGCCGCTACCGCGCCGCCGCAGGCGCGGCATGTCACCTGCAGCGGTATTCCCCGCCGTGGCCCCGGCGAGGTCCGGGTGCGCATCCTCATGCATCCCAACCAGGAGACGACCGTGGCCGCTCCCGCGCAAATGGTGGAACGTCCTGCCCCCTCGCCGCCCGACAGGGGCAGCGACCCGAGCTGGCGACGCGGTGACTTTCCCGCGCGCTATCACGTGCTGGCCAGCGACTATGACGGCACGCTGGCCCGCCACGGGGAGCTGACCGAGGCGACCCGGTCCGCCCTGCAGCGACTGAAGGCCTCGGGGCGCAAGGTGTTGATGGTGACGGGCCGGAGGGTGGACGACCTCTTGACCGCGTGCCCCGACCTGTCGCCCTTCGACTGCGTCGTCGCCGAGAACGGCGCGGTCCTCTACTTCCCTGACACCCGGGAGTTTCACCCGCTGGCCGAGCCGCCGCCCCCGGTCTTCGCGGAGATGTTGCGCGAGCGGGGCGTCCCCGACGTCGCCACGGGGAAGGTGATCGTCGCGACCTGGAGTCCTTACGAGACGGTCGTCTTGCAGGTCATCCGCGATCTGCACCTGGAGATGCAGGTCATCTTCAACAAGGGCGCCGTCATGGTGCTGCCGTCCGGGGTCAACAAGGGAACGGGCCTGCTGGCGGCGCTGGCGAAGATGCGCCTGTCGGGCCACAACGTGGTCGCGGTGGGCGACGCCGAGAACGATCATGCGTTGCTGGCCACCGCCGAGTGCGGCGTGGCGGTGGGCAACGCGCTGCCCATGCTGAAAGAGCGGGCCGACCTGGTCACCAAGGCCGACCACGGCGAAGGGGTGGAGGAGGTGGCGCAACGGTTGATCCGCTACGACCTGGCGGACCTGACCCCGCCCATCACGCGTCACGACATCCCCATCGGGGTCGACGAACAGGGCCGTCCGGTGACGCTGCCTGCCTACGGCGCCAACATCTTGCTGGCGGGACCTTCCGGCGCCGGCAAGTCGACGTTCGCGACGGCCTTCCTGGAGGGGGTGGCCGAGCGAAACTACCAGTTCTGCATCCTGGATCCGGAGGGCGACTACAGCGAGCTGCCCAAGGCGGTGGTGGTGGGAAGCCCTCACGCGGCGCCGGTCGTCGACGACGTGATGACCCTGCTGGCCAAGCCCGAGCAGAGCGCGATCGTGAACCTGGTCGGGATCGCGCTCGACGACCGGGCGCGCTTCTTCGACGTGCTGATGCCGCGGCTGAAGGGGGAGCGGTCCGCGGCGGGACGCCCGCACTGGATCGTGGTCGACGAGGCGCACCACTTCTCGCCCCGGCAGGCCGGCGGGGACACGGCCACGCCCGCCATGGGGCAGACCAACCTGGTCTTCATCACCGTGCACCCCGAGCACGTCTCGCGCGCCTGGTTGCAGCGGATGGACGCGGTCATCGTCATCGGCGGCAGCCCCGCCGAGACGCTGGCCGAGCTGGCCACCGCGCTGGAGGTGGAGCCGCCGCGCCAGAAGGCGGAGGCGCTGCCGCCCGGGGAGGCGCTGCTGTGGTGGCCCCGCGATCCCAGGCGCGGGCTGCTGCACGTGCGCACGACGCCGCCGCAGACCGAGCGTCACCGCCACCTGCGGAAGTACGCGGAGGGGGCCTTGCCACCCGAACGCAGCTTCTACTTCCGTGGCCCCGAGGGGAAGTTGAACCTGCGGGCGCAGAACCTGAACATGTTCTTGCAGATGGGCGAGGGCGTGGACGAGGACACGTGGCGTTTTCACCTGAGCGCAGGCGACTATTCGCGCTGGATCGGCGGCATGATCCATGACGAGGAGCTGGCGGCGGAGGTGGCGGAGCTGGAGAAGGAGGCGGGCGTGAAGGTCGAGACGGCGCGGCAGCGGCTGCGCGCCGCCGTCGAGCGGCGCTACGCCGTCGGCGGTCCCGGCTGACGGCGCTATCGGCCCCGTAGCGCGGCGATGACGTCCCGGGCGGCGCGGGCGCCGCTCTCCAGCGCGCCGTGGACGGTGCCGCTCCATCCTTCGACGTCGGTGGCCTCGCCCGAGAGAAACAGCGTGCTGGCGATGGGCGCCGCCAGCAAGCGCCCGGCGCTGCGGTGGCCAACCTTCACGTAGCTATAGGCGCCGCGAGCGAATGGGTCTTCCGCCCAGGCGCGGACCAGGGCACCGTCCACCAGCCGCAGGAACTCCTGGTGGGTCCAGCCGAAGGCGCGCGCCAGCGTGCCGATGGCCAGGGCGCGCAGATGCGTGTCGTCGGCGCCGCGCAGTCTATCGGCCGCGGGGCCACCCGCCCAGGCCACGAGCACGGGGCGCGGGCCGTCGGTCGCGCTCCAGAATGTGGGGAAGGGCGCGCCGGGGACGTGAATGAAGCCGATCGGGCCGGGGCGGCGCCCGCGCCACGGCGAGCCGTTCAACCGCAAGACCACCTTGGTCACGGCCCCCATCACCAGTCCGTCCAGGGCGTGGCGCACCGGCGCCGGCAGCCCGGGGGCAAAGGTCAGCGCGCCCGGCGCGGCGGGCGGCGCTTGCAACACGCCCAGCGGCACCGTGACGACGGCGGCACGGGCGCGCGCGGGACCAAGGCGGGTGCCGTCAGCGGCCCGCGCCTGCACGGTGACGGCGCCCGGCTGCCACGCCACGCGCGTGACGATCACGCCCAGACGCAGCGACACACGCCCCTTTGACACACGTGTGATCGCCTGCGAAAGCCGCAGGGGGAGGGCGCCGTAGCCGCCGGTGGGCCGGCCCAGCCAGTCGCCCGAGATCCGCTCGGCGGCGCTCTGCTGATCGACGATGGCCTGCCCGCTGGCCTGCGCCAGGTCGGCCGCGTTGAAGCCCTCCAGGTAGGCACGCGACAGGCGCCGCGTCTCGACCGGCGCCTTCCGCCGCCAGGGGGCAGATTGCAGGACGTCGTCGACGCTCCGGTCACCGCTGCTCAGCTGGCCGCCCAGCTCGTCGGTCAGGTCCAGAGCGTCCTTCCACAGCTTCGCCCCATCCATCAGCCGGCCGTGGCGGAACAGATGGTGGCGCTCGGGCATGGCCCGGGCGCGGATGCCGCTGGCGTGCAACGCGCTCAGCAGCGCCGGCGCTCGGCCGTGGATGAACTCGGCGCCCATGTCGATGGGGGCAGGCCAACCGGGATCGTGGTGTGTCTCGATGCGGCCGCCCACCCGCTCGCGCGCCTCCAGGACCAGCACGCTCAGACCGGCGCGCTTCAGACGGTGGGCCGCCTCCAGACCGGCGATCCCGGCGCCGATCACGATCACGTCGAAGGCCTCCGCGGCTCGTGCCATCGGCGGCGCAGTCTAAGCATCGGGGTGGGGCGGGGCACCGGGGTGGGTGCGTCGAACGCCGCGCTGGGGGCCATCGGCGCGACTGTCGCGTGGCCGGCCCTGCAGGGATCGGCGTCCTGGACTAGGCTTTCCGCCCATGACCTTCGCCGATCCCGTGTCCGTCACGGCGCGGTTCACCGCGGCGGTGCGTGCCCGCGAGTCGGCGCGGCCGGATCGCCTGTTCGACGATCCCTGGGCGGCCGCGCTGGCGGGCGCCGAGGGGGTCGCGTTCATGAACCGCCTCGCGGAGGCCGCTGCTGCGGCGGGCGGTCCGAACCTGCGCGACAACCCGTACCTGGCCATCCGGACCCGCCTCCTGGACGACTTCCTCGCCCAGGCTGTGGCGGAGACCGGGGCGCGGCAGGCCGTCATCCTGGCGGCCGGCCTGGACACGCGGGCGTTCCGCCTGGCGTGGCCCGAGGGGACACGCCTTTACGAGCTGGATCACGCCGACGTGCTGGCCGCCAAGCAGGCGACGATGGACGCGGCGGGGGCCGTCCCGCGCTGCCAGCGGCGCACCATCGCCGTCGACCTGTCGAAGCCCTGGACGGGGCCGCTCGAGGCGGCGGGGTTCGACCGCGGACGCCCGTCCGTCTGGCTGGTCGAAGGCCTGTTCCCGTATCTCGACGAGGCAGGCGTGGACGCCGTGCTGGCCGCCTGCACGGCCCTGTCGGCGCCGGGTTCCCGCCTGGCCTGCGATCTCGTGGGACGCAGCTTCCTGCAGTCGCCCTTCATGCGGCCCCATTTGGAGGCGATGGCGCGAGAAGGGGCGCCCTGGCGCTTCGGCACCGACGCGCCGGAGGCGCTGTTCTCCGCGGCCGGCTGGGATGCCACCGCCCTGCGCCCCGGCGATCCGGGGGCCAGCTTCGGACGCTGGCCCCTTCCGGTGTACCCCCGCGACACGCCCGGCCTGCCGCAGGCGTTCGTCGTCTTCGCAACGAGGCGCTGAAGCGGCGGTCCCCTTCGGCGGATGCGCGACGAAACGCCGCCGGCGACTACTTCTTCTTGCCCTTCTTCTTGCCGCCGCCGGCCTTCTTGCTGCCCTTGCCCTTGCCCCCCTTGGCCGGCTTCTCGTCGGCACCCGCGGCGGACTCGTCGTTCGCCGCGATGGCGGGCATGGGCGACTCGTCTCGATTCTGAATGATCGCCTCGGTGACGCGCGTCTCGCCCAGCAGGTCGCGCGCCCCGGGGATGCGCACGGCCTTCTCGTCGCGCTCGATCTGCTTGTCGAGCTTGTCGATGCACTCCTTGCAGTTCTTGGGCGCCAGCCGGGTCAGCGCGTACAGCAGCGCCATGTGCACGGGGAAGCGCTCCTGGTTGATCGAAGCGAGGGGCTTCAAGGCGCCCAGCAGCAGCGGCACACCCTTCGCGTCGCCGGAGAAGCCGATGGAGAAGGCGGCCTTCTCGGCGCGCGTCCACTGCGGATCGTTCAGCTTCTTGCCGTAGCAGGCGAGGTCGTTGCCGCACTCCTTGGCCACCAGCATGCGGTCCAGCGCCATGCCGAACGCGCCCTCGGCGTCCTTCTCCTTGTCGGCCAGGGCCTTGAACGCGTCGAACGTCTCCGGCCCGGCGATGCGCGACAGATCGATGGCGGCCGTGGCGCGCAGGTCCGACGCCTTCTGTCCCTGGACCGTCACGTAACCCGACTTCGCGATCTCCAGCAGCGTGGGGACGGCGCGCCGATCGCCCGACAGATACAGGGCGTCCGCCGCCGACACGCGCACGGACGGCTCGGCCTTCCCATCCTTCAACACGCTGATCAGCGTGTCCACGCCCGAGGGCACGCCGATCAGCCCCAGCGCGATGACGATGGCGGTGTGCTCGCCCCCCTGCTGCTTCTCCTTCAGGCCGGCCTGCAGCGTGGGCACCGCCTTGCGTGCCCGCAGATCGCCCAGCAGCGAGGCGGCCTTGAACGGGATCACGCCGGGCGTGACCTCGTCGAACTTCAGCTGCTTGCCCATCTCCTCGATGTCCTTGTTCTTGCGCTGGAACAGCTCGATCAAAGGATCGATGGCGGGCTGGCCGATGCGCACCAGCGCCAGGCGGCACTCCTGGAAGATGTTGGCGCCCCGGCCCGTCATGAACAGGCCCTTCAGCAACGCCGGGATGGCGGAGGGGTCGCGCAGCTCGGCCAGCCCCAGGGCGGCCTTCTGGTTCAGCGCGAAGTCCTGCTCGTCTGCCGACGTGCCCAAGATCTTCACCAGGGCGGGCACGGCCTTCTTGTCGCCGATGCGCACCAGCGCGCGAATGGCCGCCAGCTTCGCGTTGTTGGCGCGTGACTTGATCGGCAGCGGCTTGGTGGCGGCGGCGATCAGGGGATCGACGGCGTCGGTCGCCTTCATGTCGCCCAGCACGCCCGCCGCGATGGTGGCGCGGTCGAAGTCGTCGTCGCTGTAGTCCAGCGCCTCGATCAAGATCGGCTTGGTGCGGTCGTCCTTGTAGCGGGCCAGCGCCTCCAGGTGCTCGGGGCGCTTCGTGTCCTGGTACAGCTCGATCAGCGCCGGGACGGCGGGACGCGCCTTCTCGACGTCCATGTTGGCCAGATGATCCAGCGCCTCCTTCTGGGTGCGCAGGTTCTTCAGGTCCTTGGCCCACGTCATGGGGTCGTTGGGATCCCCCGTGCAGCCGAGCTGAGACAACGTGACGAGCGGCAAAACGATCGCAAACGCGAGCGAGAGGGAACGCATCCTGGGTCCTCCGTCCGAGCGGGAAATCCGCAGAGTTGACGCCGCGCTAGTCAACCACCGCGAGATCGAAAAAGCCAGCGACCAAATCGCCGTCCGCCCGGTGTGCACCCGCGCCGATCGTGCGACGATGCGGCACGATGCAGGTCCGACTTCCTGGTGCGTTCCTGATGCTGGTCACCGTCGGTGCGGCTTGCCGCACGGCCGCGCCGCCCGCTGCGCCCCTGCCGCCGGCGGCGGCCCCGCCACCGCCGGTGCCGCTGGCCATGCCCGGCGAGACCCACCTGCGTGACGTTCGCCAGTTGACGTTCGGAGGCGAGAACGCGGAGGCCTACTGGTCACCGAACGGCGCCGAGCTGATTTTTCAGGCACACGGGAAGGCACAAGGGCCGGCAGCAGGGCAGGGGAGTGGGCAGGCGCCCGGCTGCGATCGCATCTATCGGCTGCCCATCACCCTTCCCGACCCGAAGCCAATTCCCGTCTCCAACGGCGAGGGGGCCACCACCTGCGGGTTCTTCTTGCCCGGGACGAAGGATGTCATCTTCTCGTCGACCCAGCTGGCGGGACCGGCCTGTCCACCGCCGCCTGATCGCTCGAACGGATACGTCTGGGCCATCTACCCCAGCTACGACATCTTCCGCGCCGGCGCCGACGGAAAGAATCTGCGGCGGCTGACCGACACGCCCGGTTACGACGCCGAGGCCACCGCCTGTCCGGCCGACGGCTCGCTGGTGTTCACCTCGATGCGGGACGGCGATCTGGAGATCTACCGCATGGACGCCGACGGCAAGAATGTCCGCCGGTTGACCCACGAGGTGGGCTACGACGGCGGCGCCGTGTTCGACGCCGACTGCACGCACATCGCCTGGCGCGCCTCGCGGCCCAAGGCGGGACCCGAACGCGACGAGTATCAGCGCATGTTGCAGCAAGGTTTGGTGCGGCCCACCAAGCTGGAGCTGTGGATGGCGAACGCCGATGGCAGCGACGCCCACCAGGTCACCTACCTGGACGCCGCGTCGTTCGCGCCCGCCTTCTTTCCCGTGGCGTCTCACACGGCCGAGCGCCGGATCATCTTCTCGTCGAACTACGGCGATCCGCAGGGGCGGGAATTCGACCTGTGGGCCATCGACGCCTCGGGGGCGAACCTGGAGCGGATCACGACCGCGCCCGGCTTCGACGGCTTCCCGATGTTCTCGCCGGCCAGCGACCACCTGGCCTTCGCGTCGAACCGGGCCACGGCGCCGGGACAGCACGACACGAACGTGTTCGTGGCCCGCTGGGACCAGAAGGTGGTGCGGCGCTACGCCGAGACCGGCGCGGACCGGGTGCTGGGCGACGTGCGCTGGCTGGCCGACCCCGAGCGCGAGGGGCGGGGCGTGGGCACGGCGGGGCTGCTGGCCGCCGGGACATACATGGAGGCCGGCCTGCAGCGCGCCGGGCTGAAGGCCGCCGCGGGCAACGGCAGCTTCCGCCAGCCCTTCCCCGTGCCGACGGCCATCCAGGTGGCGCCCGGGACGACGCTGGTCATCGGCGGCGTCGTCCTGCCGGCGACCGCGTTCACGCCCGCGGCGTACTCGGCGCCGGGGTCGGTGAAGGCGTCGCTGGTGCTGGCCGGTCACGGCATCGTCGACCCCGCGCTGGGCGTGAACGACTACGCCGGCGTGGACGCGCGCGGGAAGATCGTCGTGGTGCGGCGGTTCGCACCGGACACGGCGGCGTTCAGCGCGGCCGAGGCCCGCAGCCGCGCCGGCGACGTGCGGCGCAAGGCGTTCACCGCGCGCGAGAAGGGCGCGAAGGCGCTGCTGGTGGTGGACGCGCCGCTGCCGCCCCCGGGGCAGGCGCCGCCCGGATGGAACCCGCCCGAGGAGGCGCCGTTGCCCGCGCTGCGTGCCGAGGGATATGGCGACGCGGGGATTCCCGTCCTGTTCGTGCACCGGGGCGCGTTCGCGAAGGCGCTGGCCCGTCTGACGCAGCGGCAGCCGGTGACCGCCAACGTGAACGTGGCCCTGAAGCGGGAGGAGACGGCCGCGTTCAACGTGGTGGCGCGCGTGCCCGCCGGCGTCCCCGAGGGCGAACGACTGCCGGGCGTGGTGCTGCTGGGGGCGCACTATGACCATCTGGGCCTGGGGGGGCGGCACTCGATGGAGCCGGACAGCCACCTGGCGCACCCGGGCGCCGACGACAACGCCTCGGGCGCGGCGGCCCTGATCGAGGCGGCGCGCCAGCTGAGCGCGGAGCGCGCCAGGCTGCGCCGCGACGTCATCGTGGTGGCGTTCTCGGGCGAGGAGGAGGGGGATCTCGGCTCGACGCACTTCACGCGGACGCCGCCCCCCGGCCTGGCCATGCGGGACGTCACCGCCATGGTGAACCTGGACATGGTGGGGCGCCTGCGCGACAACCGCGCCGCCGTCCTGGGGACCGCCTCCGCCGACGAGTGGCTGGGCCTGGTTTCGGCCGCCTGCGCCGGCGCGCGCATCGAGTGCAGCGGGGGCGGCGCGCCCACCGACGGCTTCGGCGCCAGCGATCAGATGCCGTTCGCCGCCGCCGGCGTCCCCGTGGTGCACTTCTTCACCGGGACACATCACGACTATCACCGGCCCAGTGACACCGCCGACAAGATCAACGCGGCCGGCGCGGCGCAGGTCGCGCTGGCCGCAGCGGCGCTGGTGGCCTCGGTGGCCAACCGGCCCGAGCCGCTGAAGGCGAAGCACGTCGACGCCACGCCGCCGGGCAGCGGTGACATGCGCAGCTTCGGCGCCTCGCTGGGAACCATTCCCGACTACGCCGGGCCGCCGAACGGCGCGCCGGGCGTGTTGCTGGCGGGCGTGCGTCCCGGGGGCCCCGCCGAGGTGGCCGGCCTGCGCCGCGGGGACATCCTGCTGAAGCTGGGGGCGCACCAGGTGCGCACCGTCGAGGACTTCATGTACGCGCTGAACGAGAGCAGGCCGGGCGAGACGGTGACCGCCATCGTGCTGCGTGACGGAAAGCAGGTGCCGATCAAGGTGACGTTCCAGCAGGGGCGTCACTGAAGGTGATGGGCGGCGGGCGCTCGCCACCGTCGCCGCCGCCGGGCTATGCTGGCGCCATGGCCGATCTCGTTCTCACGTTGCTGGGCCCCGACAAGCCGGGGCTGGTCGAGCTGGTCGCCGACGTCATCGCCGCCCATGGGGGGAACTGGCTGGAGAGCCGCATGAGCCACCTGGCCGGTAAGTTCGCCGGCATCCTGCGCGCGGAGTTGCCCGCCGAGCGGGTGGGCGCGGCCACGGCGGCGCTGCAAGCGCTGGAGGCGCGCGGGTTGAAGGTGACGGTCGAGGCGGCCGCCCGCGCCGATGCGTCCACGGCGACGAACGACATGGACCTGGAGCTGATCGGCCTGGACCGCCCCGGCATTGTCCGCGAGATCTCTCAGCTGCTGGCCGGAAACGGCGTCAACGTCGAGGAGCTGACCACGAACCGGGTCAGCGCGCCCATGTCGGCCGAGATGATGTTCCACGCGCGCGCCCACGTGCGCGTCTCGCCATCGACCGACGTGGCCAAGCTGCGCGCCGACCTCGAGCGCCTGGCCAGCGATCTGGTCGTCGAGGTCAAGCTGACGCCGGTCGACGGCGCCAGCCTGTCCTGACCGCGTCCACGGAACGCACCGGCTCGCGCTACCAGTAGTATTGCAACCCGATGGCGATCGCCTCGACGCGGGTGTACTCGGTCAGCTGACCAAAGGGGGAGCGGCCCCGGATCCAATCGAGGGACAGACCCAGGGCGTTGGAGGACGAACGTGCCGTGTCCAGGTTGTAGAGGAGCATGAGCATGGCGTGCTGCACGTACCAGTAGCCGCCGCTGGCGGCGAACGTCGCGGCGCGTGGGTTGGGCCCCGTGTGCTGGTACTGCCGCTTCCCCAGCAGCTCGTACGCCACCTCCAGACCGAAGGCGCCGCGCCGCTGGCGCGCGTGATCGGCGCGTACCGCCACCGCCTGATCGCGGTGCACGCCGGTCGAGCGCCGCTTCAGCGTGGCGGCGATGTTGTCGACCACGCCGGCGTCGGGGCTGGGGGTGGCCATGACGTTCCCCTCGTCCTGACTGGTCCAGCGGAGCTCCGCGCCCGCCCGCCATTCCGAAGGATAGGTCTCGTTCGGCAGCGCGCTGCCGAAGGAGGCGCTGGCGCCGCCGTAGGCGCGCAGGGACAGGTGGTTGTCCGCGAACGGGTAGTCGAAGCTGAGGGTCACCGGTACCGCCTGATACGAGGGGTTCGCGCGGTAGGGCAGCAGCGAGTTCGCGGTGGGCGCGGCGTCGCCCTGGATGGTCGCCGCGGAGAGGACGTACTCGTCACCCAGGTGCGTGCTCTCGTGGAAGACCCCCACCGACAGCGACAGGCGTTCCCAGCCATCCCACCAGGGCCGAAAGTCGAGCGAGCCGCCGATCCGGAAGTCGGTGTCGATCACGCCCAGCGACTGGCTGTCGAAGTCCAGCAGCATGAAGGCCGCCGCGTCGATGCTGACCTGGAATCCCCGGGCGTAGCGCGCCCGCTCGGGGTTGATGTCGTACCAGGTGAAGACGGGCATACGCTCGCCGAACGACACGTCCCAGAACCGGTGGGCGCCGTCCGGCGCGCCGGCTCGGGCGTCCGAACCGGGCGCCGCCGGGTTGCCGATTTCGTGCAGCGTCCCGGGCACGGGGTTGTCTCGATAAAGACGCATGCCGAAGTGGGGATCGCGCAGTCCGGCCCGCGTGTGTTCGAAGATCGTCTCGCCGGTGGAGCCCCACTCGAAGCTGGAGAAGGGCTGCGACGCGGTCGCGGCGCCCGGGGTCACCAGCGGCTTGGTCTCGCCCTCCGTCCACTCGGCCGCACCGCCGCGCGCTGGCCAGAGCAGCGATGAGGCCAGGGCCAGTGAAGCGACGGCCCGCGACGCGCCGGCCGCCCAGGGGCGCGGCGGCGGTAGACCCTGGGTTGCTGGACGCCCGGCTCGGGTGAACGTGCGCGCTCTGTCTTCATCATAGAAGGCCATCCGAGCCCTTATATGACGTCGGGCGGAAGGATTCTTCCCAAGGCGGCGCTGCCCGTCCCGGAGACGGAGCTGGCCAGGCCAGAAGTCGTCGTGGCCGGCTCCTCGGGACGAGGCAGAACGCTAGTTCAGGGTGGGGGTCGTCCAGTCGCGCCAGGTCGACAGATCGCCGGTCTGCGACGAGGAGGCCTTGATCACGCCGGGGGCGGTGCCCGTCTTCTTCAAGAAGCGTTCGATGTTGTTCTTCAGCGGCGTGACCCACTCGGGGCGGGCCGAGCAGTGGGTGCCGCTCTGCACGTCGGAGTGGTACGTCAGGTTGTCGCCCACTCCCAGGGCCTTGTAGACCTCCAGGGCGCCCAGCGCCGCGACGTGCCCGTACTTCGACGCCAGCTCGCCGATGTGGGGGTTCTCCATGATGAAGAGACCACGCGGCGCGACCATCGCCACCAGCTCGTGGGTATCGATGGGCGCCACCGTCGGATCGTTGTCGATGGCCATCGACCCGTCGTAGTACCAGGGTTGCTCGCTGTAGGCGCTGGACATCGACTGGGGCGGGTTGCCGTTCTCGCCCTTCTCGGCCTTGGCGATGCCACGCCAGATGGGAACGCCGTCGGTGCCCGACTCGACCGGCATCGTCAGCGCGATGCGCTCGTCCAGCACGCCCGCGATGAACGATCCCTTGCCGAAGCGAGAGCAGCCCGACACCGCGATGGCGTCCGGCTTCAGCACGCTGCTGCCCTGCGACTCGATCACGTCGATGATGCGGCTGGCGCCCCAGGCCCAGGCAGCCAGCAGCCCGGTCGAGCCGCTGCCGCCGCTGTAGAGGCTGTAGAACGCGCCGGACTGGTTGGTGCCGTGGCCGTGTCCCTCGGCGCCCACGTCGTAGGGGTTGTAGGTGATGACCGCGACGCCTTCGCTGTTCAGGGTGGCGCTGTCCAGCGGGGGCCCGAAGCCGCCGCTGTCGTACTCGATGACGGCGGGGTAGGGGGCCGAGCCGCTGGTAGGCATCTTCACCGTGGCCGAGAAGGTGCTGCTCTTGCCGCCGCTCATCACGTTGACGGTGATCTTCGAGCTGGTCACCGACCCCGTCACCATGTCCGGCCTGGGTGGCTTCTTGCCGAGCGCGATCTTCTCGGCGGTCTGCAGGATCTCTTCACGGCGACAGCGCCACTCGGACTTCTTGCTCATCTCGGTGCCGTCCAGCTTCTTGAAGGGATCGGGCAGCAACGCGATCTTCGTGCCGTTGCCGGGCACGGTGCCGACGGTGCAGTCGGCGCCGCTGTCCTCGGTCGAGCTGGTGCCGCTGCTGCCGGCGGTGCCGGTGCCACCCGACCCGGTCGCGCCGCCGACGGGCGCGCCGCCGCCCGAGCCGGGTCCGCCGCCGGATGCACCGCCCGAGCCGGCGCCATGGCCAGCCACGCCGCCGCCACCCGGGCCGCCGCCTCCGGTTCCCGTTCCCTGATCGCCGCCGCGGCCACTGACGCCGCCCGACCCGGTCCGGGCCCCGCCGCTGCCGGTGGCGCCTCCGCTGCTGCTGACGCTGCCGCCCGAACCGGTGGCGCCGCCGGAGCCGGTGCCCACCTGGCCGCCTGTGCCGGTGGCGCCGCCTGAGCCGGTGGTGCCGCCGCTGCCGGTCTTGCCGCCGCTGCCGGTGGAACCGCCGCTGCTGGCGCTGCTGCCGCCCGTGCCAGGCTCCTGGGTCGACCCGGATCCGCCGCAGGCGGCCAGACCTCCCGACAACAAGATCGGCAACACGAAAGAACCGAGAGCACGACGGCGCATGGAGCCTCCTCGATGGGGGAAGGCGAACAAGCGCGACCGGGGGAGTGTCGCGCTTGCTCGACGGGGGAGTTTCGAGCGATTTGACAATTCCCGGTTGCGCCAACTCCGATCACGGCGTCCGCCGAAAATCACACGACGCGTCGCCGATCGGGGATCGGGGGCCGTCCCTGCATCGGCCCCAGGTCAGGCGTGGTGGGCTACGGGCCGCAGGACGCTTCGGCGCTTGGTGCTACGGAGTTGGGATCGGGCGCTGTTCCGTTCCGCTCTCTCTTCGTCGAGGGCGGGCGGGGAGGGGGGAGCTCCCCCTGTGCGGTGCGGGAGCGGCGCTCACGTCGGCGGTGCTCGGTTGCCGCCTTCGGCGTCAGCCTCCGCTCCGGCGACGCGGGCGCCTGCACCATCGGCCTGGCGACCGGCGCGCAGACGCGCCGGTGCGGCCTCGGATGCACCGCACAGGGGGACTCCCCCCTCCCCACCCGCACCTGGACAAGCCGTTCGCTCCACGCGCGAAGGTTGGCTGGTCTTTCGTGGCGGATGCGAGCTAGTTCCCGTTTGCTGCCGCTTCCCGACCGTGCTGGACGCGGGCCGGTAAGACGAAAAGAATCAGCCCGAGTCCACGGACAAAATCAAGCACTCTCCTGGCAGCGTCCGGTGTCGGCAGCGAACTGTTCGGATCGGCGTGGCGTTGATCGTTTGCATCCAATCGGACGTCGTGAGCCCAAGCCTTCATCTCGTCGGTTATGAGATGTTGTTTGGCTGCCTCTTCGATCCGGGAATACAGGGAGCCCGAAGAGAGTCTTCGGAACACCGCGTGGGCCGACCTCCGACGTCAGGTGACGCTGGCATCCGGGAGAATAGAAGTAATTTTGCCGTCGATCAGTTACGCGGCCATCGGGCGGCCTTCGCGCGTGGAGCGAACGGCGTTGTTGAGGTGCGGGCGGGGAGGAGGGAGTTCCCCCTTTGCGGTGCATCCGAGGCCGCACCGGCGCGTCTGCGCGCCGGTTGCCAGGCCGATGGTGCAGGCGCCCGCGTCGCCGGAGCGCAGGGGCCCGCAGGGCCCCGAGCACCGCCGACGTGAGCGCCGCTCCCGCACCGCAAAGGGGGAACTCCCTCCTCCCCGCCCGCCCTCGACGAAGAGAGAGCGGAGCGGAGCAATCGCCGCCGATCCCGTTCCTTGCGCCGGCACGCCCGGGCACCCGAAGTTCCTCAACTGCGAAGGCGGGCAGGTCCGTCCGCCGCAAAAACAAAACGGCCGGCCCTGCTTTCGCGGGACCGGCCGTGATGGACCGACGGGGGCGGGGTGGTGTTACTCGGCGCCGCCCGCGGCCTTCGTCTTCGGGATGACCGCGAAGTTGACGTTCTGGTAACCGGCGACGGCGCACGAGTACATGATCTTCTTCAAGACCTTGAACTCGACGCCCTTGTCCGACTGGATGATGGCGATGCCGTTGAACTCTTCGCCCGGGTGCAACAACTTGTAGTTGTTCTTCAGCGTCACCAGCTTGTCGTGCAGCTCGGTGATCTTGAAGTCGCCCGTGTTCGAGTCCTTCATCAGGTCGTCAGCGGTGGCGACCTGGCTGCCGTCCAGCGTGACGACGTCCTTGCTGACGCCGATGACCGGCGCGCGCTCCAGCTCGGCCCAGTTCTGGGCGTTGGGGAGCACGATGTTCTTCTGCACGAACAGGATCTCGCCCGTCGCCGAGAAGGACATCAGCAGGAAGATGACCAACATCGTCATCATGTCGATGTACGCAACCAGGTTCAGCGGAGCGTCGAGGCTCTTCCGGCCCGCGTGGGTCAGCTTTGCCTTGGCGGTCTCCAGTGTGACCGAGTTGTAGAGGTGGCTATGTGGTGCGTGGATGGCCATGTGAGTTCGCTTTCCCTTGCCCTTAGATACCGGCGCCGCCGGCGTCTATCAGCGAGATGTCCGGGAATCGCGCGGTCAGCGCAGTGTCCATCGTTCTCACCAGGATTTCGAACTTGATCTGGTCTTCAGACGCGACCTGAACGTCGCCCTTGTCCGGGTGCGCATCCTTCAGCTTCTTCAGCTCGGTGCCGAGCTTCTCGTAGTCGTACTCCGTCCCCTTCTTCGGAATCGGCTGCTGATCCTGATCGGCGACGACGTTGAAGCCCTCGTCGTTGACGACCACCACCAGCTTGAACTGCTTCTCGGGCGGCGTGTCTTCGCCGGCCTGCCCCTGACCCTTCTGATGGGCCTCAAGGCGAGCAAGCTGTGACCACACCGCCGTGATCAGCAGGAAGGAGACCATGCACGTGAGCAGGTCGATGTACGGAACCAGGTACAGGTCGGCGTTGACGGACTTCTTCCCGCCTTTTCCGCCGGTATCAACTGAAACGCTCATGATTGTTTGTCCTCTCCGGGCCTTCGAAGCTCCCGAACCCCGTTGATCGCGTGAGGGAACGTGGGCTGTGCCCACGCGACCTCATCGCCGGGGGTACGGGACCCTCTCAGGGTCCCGAGTAGAATCAATACTGGCCCTGCTGGCCGTGGCCGCCCTGCTGCTGGCCCGCGACGACCAGGTTCAGCGTCTCGACCGTGACCTGGTTGATGCCGTCGAGGATGCCCTGGGTCATGCCGTTCAGCCACGCGAAGGTGGCCAGACCCAGAATACCGGTGCCCAGGCCGAACGCGGTGCAGTTCATGGCCTCGGAGATACCCTTCGAGAGCATCGTCGCCTTCATCGAGGGGTCGACACCGGCGACGCCGGCGAACGACTTGATCAGACCGGTGATGGTACCCAGCAGGCCGGCCAGGGTCGCCAGGTTGCCGAGCATGGCCAGGTAGCCGGTCCGCTTCTCGATCTTCGGCAGCTCGCGCAGAGCCTCCTCGTCCATGCCCTGCTGCACGTCGTGGTCAGTGCCACCGGCGCGCCGCAGGCCGGCCGCCACGATGCGGGTCACGGGGGCCGGGCTGGCCTGGCAGGTGTTCAGCGCGCCCTGGATGTTGCCCGACACGATCTGTGACTTCAGCAGCGACATCAGCTTGTCGGTGTCGACCTTCGACTTCGAGATGTAGAGGAACCGGTCGAAGACGAAAAACACGATCATGCCGAACAGAAGCAAGATGGGGTACATGCCCCAGCCACCCTCTTGAAAGTGCTCCATCAGAAACATGTGGGTCTCCTTGTATCTCTTGGTGTCTGAAAGGTTTTAAAACTTGGCCAGCTGACGCCTACCCGTGCAGGGCGGCCTTCGCCTGGAACAGCATGTTCGCGACGTTCTTCTTCACCTCGGCGATGTCGTCGAGGGCGTTCTGCGTCTTGCCGTTCAGCCACGCGAAGGTCGCGAGGCCGATGATGCCGGTCAGCAGACCGAACGCGGTGCAGTTCATGGCCTCCGAGATACCCTTCGACAGCAGGGTGGCCTTCTGGGACGGGTCGACACCGGCGACGCCGGCGAACGACTTGATCAGACCGGTGATGGTGCCGAGGAGGCCGGACAGGGTCGCCAGGTTCCCGAGCATGGCCAGGTAGCTGGTGCGCTTCTCGAGGGCGGGCAGCTCGCGCAGGCCCGACTCCTCCATGGCGGCGTTGATCTCTTCATCGCTGCGGTTGGCGCGCATCAGGCCGGACTGCACGATGCGGGTCAGCGGCGTGGAGTTGCCGGCGCAGACCTTGATCGCGCCCTGGATGTTGCCCGCCGAGATCTGCGAGCGCAGGAGGCCGACGAGCTTCTCCTTGTCGATCACGGCGCGACGCAGGTACACGGCGCGCTCGATGACGATCGAAACCGTCAGCATGAGAATGAACAAAATGGGCCACATCCCCCATCCCCCCTCGTGAAACGCGTCCGCTAGCATCTTCAGGATGGTCATTCCGGTCCTCCTCCTTGTATCCAGGAACGTCGGGAGCCTCTAGGCGTTTGCCGGGGGACAAACTCGGTCAGGTCGCGCCCCCAGGCAAATTGCCCCGTCTCAGGTGCGTGGAGCGCTGACATAGCACGAGCAGTGCCACCTGCATAGAGCCGAAATACCGAGGAATTTGCCTTTTCCTGCGCCTGTGCACCGGGGCATTTCGCCCCGGACCGGGGAAATTCGGGGCAGTCGATTCGGTGAGGTCGCTTCCGGGAAAGCGATCCGGCCGCGCGAGAGAGGTTCACCGCCGCACCATCACCGACCGGAGTGGCCGTACGGCGTGCGAAACCGGGATTCCCCCGTGGGCGCTCATAGAATGAAGCGCACTCTGCGGGCGGCGAGACGTCAGCCAAGCCAGGACGGCTGACGAGGCGGCGAGGTGAGTGGGCGTAGAAAGAATCGAACTTTCAACAAACGGATTAAGAGTCCGCTGCTCTACCAGTTGAGCTATACGCCCGAAATTTTATTCTGTTTTGTCTGCTGCCCCCGCCGCCCGCGCCGTGCGCCCGAGGTGAGTCGAACACCTAACCCTCGGCTTCGAAGGCCGATGCTCTATCCAGTTGAGCTACGGGCGCCCTGCATTCGAAAGGTGCGTGATGATGCGTATCCGACACGCACCTGTCAAGCACTTCGATCGTGCTTCGCCGCCAGCCGGATCGTTCTCGATCGAGACAGCGCACGTCGCCCGGGCGTACAGCGGCCGGCGACTTCTGCGGGTGCGGGAGCGCGCGAAGTCCGCACTGCCGTTTTCGCGCATCTTCGCACTTGGCCGCGTGGGCGGACCGCGCCGGGCGCGGCTTGACCGATGGCATAAACGTCGCATTCTTCCGCCCCGACGGACTGACGGATGGCGAATCGAACTCGTAGCGTGGTGGTGACCGTGCTCGCCCTGGCGATCCTGGCCGGCGGCGCCTTCGCGGTGGTGAGGTGGCGCAAGTCCCACGCGAAGCCCGCCGTCGAGTTCGAGACGGCGAAGGTGGACAAGGGGCGCATCACCTCGCGCGTGACGGCGACCGGAACGCTGTCGGCGCTGGTGACCGTGCAGGTGGGCAGCCAGGTGTCGGGCCGGATCCAGAAGCTGTTCGTGGACTACAACTCGCCCGTGAAGGCCGGCCAGCTGATCGCGGTCATCGATCCTCAGCTGTTCCAGGCCGCCGTCGATCAATCGCGCGCGAACCACGTGGCCGCATTGGGGGGCCTGGCCAAGGCCGAGGCGCAGGCCAAGGACGCCAAGCGGCAGTTCGAGCGCGCCAAGGGCTTGCTGGAGAAGAAGCTGATCGCGCAGGCCGACTATGACACCGCCGAGGCGAACCTGGACGTGGCGAACGCCGGCGTGGCGATGGCCCGGGGATCTCTTGCCCAGGCCAAGGCGACGCTGCACCAGAACGAGGTGAACCTGCAGTTCACGAAGATCGTTTCGCCCACCGACGGGGTGGTCATCTCGCGCAGCGTGGACGTGGGGCAGACCGTGGCGGCGGCCATGTCCGCACCGACGCTGTTCGTGATCGCCCAGGACCTGCGCAAGATGCAGGTGGACACGTCCGTGGCCGAGGCCGACATCGGGAAGCTGAAGCCCGACATGGGCGCCACGTTCACCGTCGATGCTTTTCCCGGCGAGCGTTTTCGCGGCAAGGTCCGCCAGATCCGCAACGCCGCCACCACGGTGCAGAACGTGGTCACCTACGACGCGGTGATCGACGTCGACAACGAGGAGCTGAAGTTGCGGCCCGGCATGACGGCGAACGTCACCTTCATCTGGGCCGAGAAGAACGACGCCATCCGGGTTCCCAACGCCGCCTTGCGTTTCAAGCCGGCGGCGGAGATCTTCACGGCGCTGGGGCAGCCGGCCCCTGCCGGGGTGAAGGACGGCGGCGGCGCCCGCAGCCGTCCCCCCGGCATTCCCGGCATGCCGGGCCTGGGTGGACCGCCCCCGGGCGGGGCAGGCGGCCGGCGGAGCGGCGGCGGATCAGGGGCCGGCGCCAGCGCCCGCACGCGCGGCCAGGACACCAACGACAGGCGAACGGTGTGGGTGAGCAAGGGAGGCCTGCTCCAGTCGGTCACGGTGCGGGCCGGCATCAGCGACGGCTCAATGACCGAGGTGCTGGAGGGGGAGCTGCAGCCCGGCGACACCGTGGTGGTCGACGCCTCCGTCGGCGGCAGCGGCGCCACGGCCGCCACCTCCTCCGCCCCCGGTGGCATGCGGCGCCTGTTCTAGAGGTCGCCCTTTGCCCATCATCGACCTGAAGACGGTCTCGAAGGTGTACCAGATGGGCGACGTCGAGGTGCGCGCCCTCCGCGAGGTCTCGTTCGCGGTCGAGACGCGCGACTTCGTGGCGGTCATGGGGTCGTCGGGCTCGGGCAAGTCGACGTTGATGAACATCATCGGCTGCCTCGATCGCCCCACCAGCGGCGCGTACCACCTGGATGGGCAGGAGGTGTCCCGCCTGGACCGGAGCCAGCTGGCCCACGTGCGCAACCGGACCCTGGGCTTCGTGTTCCAGAGCTTCAACCTGCTGTCGCGGACCAGCGCCCTGGAAAACGTCGAGCTGCCCCTGGTGTACGCGGGCACGGCGGCGCGCGAACGGCACCGCCGTGCCAGCGCGGCCCTCGGTCGGGTGGGCCTGGCGAAGCGCCTGGACCATCACCCGAACCAGATGTCGGGCGGACAGCAGCAGCGGGTGGCGATCGCGCGCGCCCTGGTGACCGAGCCTCGCTTGATCCTGGCGGACGAGCCGACCGGAAATCTCGACTCGCAGACCAGCATCGAGATCATGGCCCTGTTCCAGGAGCTGGGCAGCGCCGGCATCACCGTCCTGCTGGTGACGCACGAGCCGGACATCGCCGCCTACGCGTCGCGCGTGGTGGTGATGCGGGACGGCGTGGTGAAGTCGGACACCCGCCAGACGCCGCGCCGGGCGTCCGACGATCTGAGGTCAGGCGCCGCGCAGGAGGAGCCGCCCCCATGAATCCCTTCGAGACCTTGCGGGTGGCCCTGCGCGCGCTGCTGCGCAACAAGATGCGTTCATTCCTGACGGTGCTGGGCATCATCATCGGCGTGGGCGCCGTCATCGCCATGGTGGCCATCGGGGAAGGCGCCAAGGCGCGCGTGGAGGAGTCCTTCGCCTCCATGGGCTCGAATCTGCTGATCGTGATGCCGGGCAGCACGAACGCCAGCGGCGCGCGCGGCGGCTTCGGTTCGATGCCCACCCTGACCTGGGACGATCTGCAGGCCATCCGGCGCGAGGTGTCGTCCGTACGCTACGCGGCGGCGCAGCTGCGCACGAACGCGCAGCTGATGAGCGAGGACCAGAACTGGAGCACGTCGGTCACGGGCACCTCGCCCGAGTACTTCCTGATCCGCAACTGGAAGGTGGCCAGCGGGCGCCAGCTGCTGGACTCGGACATCGAGACCTCGGCCAAGGTGGTGGTGCTGGGGCAGACGGTGGTGGACAAGCTGTTCGGCGCCTCGGCGGACGCCGTGGGACAGATCGTGCGCATCAAGAACATTCCCTTCGAGGTGGTGGGCGTCCTGGAGAAGAAGGGGCAATCGGCCATGGGGCAGGACTACGACGACGGCGCCTTCGTCCCCCAGAGCACGTTCCAGTCGAAGATCCAGGGCGGCCTGCAGAAGTTCCTGTCAGGCACGATCTTCATCGGCGCCATCTCCACCGACGCCACGGCACGCGCCGAGGAGCAGATCGAGTCGCTGCTGCGCGACCGGCACCGCATCGGGCCGGGCATGGATGACGACTTCTCGGTGCGCAACCTGACCGAGATGGCGAACGCCCAGCAGGAGGGGACGCGCACGCTGACCACGCTGCTGGCCAGCATCGCCGCGGTGTCGCTGCTGGTGGGCGGCATCGGCATCATGAACATCATGCTGGTCAGCGTGACCGAGCGGACCCGCGAGATCGGCCTGCGCATGGCGGTGGGCGCCACCCCGTTCAACATCCTGCTGCAGTTCCTGGTCGAGGCGCTGACCCTGGCCACGGCGGGCGGGATCGTGGGGGTCCTGATCGGCGTCTTTTCGGCAGGACAGCTGGCCTCCCGGTTCGGATGGCCGATGCTGATACGGCCGGACATCGTGGTGATCTCGGTCGGCTTCAGCGCGCTGGTGGGCGTGGTGTTCGGCCTCTACCCGGCGCAGAAGGCCTCGCGCCTGGATCCCATCGATGCCCTCCGCTACGAGTGACATGAAGAAGACGTCGAGACCGTTCATGGTGTGTGGTGCGGCCCTGGTGGGGGCGCTGGCCTCGCTGACGGCCGGGGCAGGGCGGGCGGGCGCAGCCTCTCCGGCGCCTCCCGCCGCCCAGGATGACCTGGGCCCGCCGCCCGCTTCGACGCCCGCGGCGCGAAAAGTCCCGATCCTGACCCTGGCGGAGGCGCTGCGCACCGCGCGCACCGAGCAGCCCACGCTGTGGCAGGCGCAGAGCGCGCGCCTGGTGGCGGCGGCGCAGGCGGAGTCGGCGCGCGCGCCCCTGCTGCCGCAGATCGTGGGGTCGGCGTCCTACGCGCGCGCCACCGCGAACTTCGTCCAGCCGGCGGGAACGCTGCCCAACTCGACCGTGCTCACGGGGGCCCACACCGTCACCTCGCTGGACACGTTCCCCTTCTATCGTATGGGCCTGTCGGCGTCGCAGCTGATCTGGGACTTTGGCGAGACGCTGAACAGCTTCCGCGCCGCCCGCGTGTACGCCCAGGCGCAGGACGCCAGCGTGCGCGTCACCGAGATGCAGGTGGACTACAACGTGCGCGTCGCCTTCTTCACCGCGCGCGCGGCCAAGGACATGGTCGCCGTCGCGCAGGCGACGCTGACCAATCAAGAGAAGCACCTGGCGCAGATCGAGGGCTTCGTCCAGCTGGGCAGCCGGCCCGAGATCGACGTGACGCAGGCGCGCGCCGATCGCGCCACCGCCCGCGTGTCCCTGATCAACGCCGAGAACACCTACGACACCACCCGTGCCCAGCTGAACCTGGCCATGGGCGTGGAGCGCCCGGTGGACTACGATCTGTCGGACGACGGCCTGACGGGCGTGGAGGGCGAGGACGCCGAGCCGACGGCGCTGATCGACGAGGCGGTGAAGGCCCGTCCCGAGATGGCGAATTTGACGCTGCTGATCACCGGGCGCGAGCTGTCCCTGAAGTCGGCGCGCGATGGCCACTACCCGCAGCTGGGCTTCAACACCAGCCTGACCGACAACGGTGACACGCTGGATCGGCTGGTCTGGAACTGGAGCGGCGCGCTGACCCTGAGCGTACCCATCTACCTGGGCGGCGCCATCAACGCCAACGTGCACCAGGCCGAGGCGCAGCTGATCGGCGTGCGCGCGCAGCTGGAAGGGGAGCGCCAGCAGATCCGCCTGGACGTCGAGCAGGCCCGGTTGAACATCCGGGCGGCGAAGGCCCTGATCGAGGCCGCCGACGACGCGGTGGCGAACACGCGCGATCGCCTGCGCCTGGCGGAGGGGCGCTATCAGTCCGGCGTGGGCAGCATCATCGAGCTGGGGGACGCCCAGGTGGCCGAGACGTCCGCCGAGGTGCAGCGGGTGCAGGCGGAGTACCAGCTCTACACGGCCCGCGCGCAATTGCTGAAGGCGCTGGGCAGGAGCTGAGACGAGCGGGAGGACCCCTGGTTCCGGGAGCGTGGCCGCGCCGCCCCAGGCGCGGCCCACGCTCCCGGTCCCCCTTCCCCCCGTGCGCCGCGTCGTCCTCCCCGACGGTGCGGCTGCCTCGTCCTGAAGATGAAGATAAACGGCCGCGCCGCCGTTGTCAATTATAAAAGACAGGATTCTATTTAATCGACGATCGTCCGGGACGTTCGCGTTCCCTGTGTTAGTGTCTTTTCTCGACATGGCGCGCGCCGCTTCCGCCTCGACCGGCTCCCCTTCTCCTCGTCCCCGCCGTCCCACCTCCGCCCCCGGCGACGAAGCCGGCGCGCAGGAGATGGGAAAACGGATCGCAGAGAACCTGAAGGAACGCCGCCGCGTCCTCGGACTGTCGCTCGATGATCTGGCCCGCGCCTCCGGCGTCAGCCGCGCCGCCCTCTCCCAGATCGAGACCTGCAAGACGAACCCGTCGCTGAACGTGCTGTGGAAGGTGGCGGTCGGGCTGGGCATTCCCTTCTCCGATCTGATGGGGCACGCCCGCGACGCCGCCTCCCTGCTGCGGCGAAGCGAGAGCGACACCCTGCGTTCGCCGGACGGCAAGTTCGAGAGCCGGCCCCTGGCTCGCGCCGGAGCCGGTCCCGGCGTCGAGGTGTACGAGCTGCGCCTGGCCGGGCACGCCAGCCACTCCGCCGAGGCGCACGGGTCAGGCACGCGCGAGCTGATCGTGGTCCTGGCTGGCTCGCTGCGCATGACCGTCGGCCCGGAGAGCTACGTGCTGGGCGTGGGCGACTCGCTGGTCTTCCCGGCCGATCAGCCGCACGTCTACGAGAATCCGGCGGCCGTCGAGGCGCGCTACCACAACGTCATCGTCTACCGGCGCTGAGCGCCCCGGCGCTACCGCTGGGCCGGCGAGCCGTGCGGTTCCGTGGCCTGTCGCGCCTCGACCAGCTTCTTCGCCGCCAGCGTGGCCAGCGCCAGCAGGGTCAGCAGCGAGGCCACGGCGAAGGCGCCCACCATGTTGTACTCGTTGTAGAGGATCTCCACGTGCAGGGGCAGGGTGTTGGTCAGGCCGCGGATGTGGCCTGACACGACCGATACGGCGCCGAACTCGCCCATCGCCCGGGCGTTGCAGAGGACCACGCCGTACAGCACGCCCCAGCGGATCTTGGGCAACGTCACCCGGAACAGGATCTGCCAGCCACTCGCGCCCAGCGTCAACGCCGCCTCCTCCTCGTCGGTTCCCACCTCCTGCATGACGGGTAGCACCTCGCGCGCCACGAAAGGGAAGGTGATGAACGTGGTCGCCAGGATGATGCCCGGCACCGCGAAGATGATGTGGATGTCGTGCGCCTCCAGCCAGGGGCCGAGCAGCCCGCGGGCGCCCAGCAGCAGCACGAACACCAGGCCCGAGATCACCGGAGAGACGCTGAAGGGCAGGTCGATGAGGGTCGTCAGCAGGTTCTTCCCGGGAAAACGGTAACGGGCAATCAGCCAGGAGGCCGCGATGCCGAAGATCACGTTCAGCGGAACGGACACGGCGGCGGTGAGCAGCGTCAGCTTCAGCGCCGCCAGGCTGTCCGGCTGCACGATCGCCTCGAGGTAAGCGCGGGCGCCGCCCCGGAAGGCCTCGGTGAAGACGGCCACGATGGGGAGGGCCACGAACAGACCCAGGAAGCCGCAGGCGATGGTGGTCAGCACCACCCGCGTGGCCAGGCTGTCCGCGCCCGCCCGGGCCAGCGGGGGGCGGGGATCGCGCACCACCGTGCGCCGCCGGGGCGCCGCGCCGGCCATGGCTACCGCTTTCCTTTGCGCGTCATGGCCGCCTGCAAGGCGTTGATCAACAGCAACAGACCAAAGGACGCCACCAGCATCACCGTGGCGATGGCCGTGGCCCCGGCGTAGTCGTACTGCTCCAGCTTGGTGACGATCAGCAGGGGAACGATCTCGGTCCGCATGGGCATGTTGCCCGAGATGAAGACGATGGAGCCGTACTCGCCGAGGCCCCGGGCGAACGACAGCGCGAAGCCGGTCAGCGCCGGCGGCAGCAGCACCGGCAGGATGACCATCCGCATGGTCTGCCGCCGCGAGGCGCCCAGCGTGGCGGCCGCCTCCTCGAGTTGCGGGTCGAGGTCCAGCAGGATCGGCTCGACGGTGCGCACCACGAAGGGCAGGCCCACGAACAGCATGGCCAGGCTGACCCCGGCCGGCGAGTAGGCGATGTGAATGTCGAAGCGCGCCAGGATCTTCCCCACCCACCCGTTGTCGGCGTACAGCGCGGTCAAAGCGATACCGGCCACCGCGGTGGGCAGGGCGAAGGGCAGGTCGACCAGCGCGTCGACCAGCGCCCGACCGGGGAACCGGTAGCGCACCAGCACCCAGGCCACGACGATCCCGAACACCGCGTTGGCGAGGCCCGCCACCAGCGCCGCCGTGAACGTCAGGCGATAGGCCGCCAGCGCGCGCGGTGAGGCCACCGCCGCCGCGAACTCGTGCCAGCCCAGGCCGGCGCTCTTCACGAACAGGCCCCCCAGAGGGATGAGCACCAGCAGCGACAGGTACGCGACCGTGTATCCCAGCGACAGGCCGAAGCCCGGCAGGATCCCGAAGCGCCGGCCGGCGCGGGCGGTGGCGCGCGCCGGCGCCACCGCGTCTACGGCCACCGCCATCGCTACGAGCCCGGCTTGTAGATCTGGTCGAAGACGCCGCCGTCCGCGAAGTGCGTCCGGGTGGCCGCGGCCCATCCCCCGAACGTGTCGTCGACCGAGAACAGCTTCACCTTGGGGAACTGGCCGGCGTTCTTGCCCAGGACGGCGGCGTTCGTGGGACGGTAGTGGTGCCGCGCGCCGATGGCCTGACCCTCGTCGCTGTACAGGAACTTCAGGTAGGCCTCGGCCGCGGCGCGGGTCTTGTGCTTGTCGACGTTCCTGTCCACCACCGCCACGGGCGGCTCGGCCAGGATGCTGGTGCTCGGGTAGACGATGTCGAACTTGTCCTTGCCCATCTCGTTGACCAGCATCACCGCCTCGTTCTCCCAGGCCAGCAGGGCGTGCCCGATGTTGCGCTGGGAGAAGGTGATGGTCGAGCCGCGCGCGCCCGAGTCCAGCACCGGCACGTTCTTGTACAGCTTGGCGACGTAATCCTTGGCCGCGGCGTCGCCGGCCTTCTGCTTGGCCACGCCCCAGGCCGCCAGGTAGGCCCAGCGCCCGCCCGCGGAGGTCTTGGGGTTGGGGGTCACCACGATCGTGCCCGGCTTCACCAGGTCGTCCCAGTCCTTGATCTGGCGGGGATTGCCCTTGCGCACCACGAACACCACCGTCGAGGTGAAGGGGGTGGCGTGGTTGGGCAGCTTCTTGGCCCAGTCAGGCGCGATGCGCTGCGACTTCTCGACGATGGCGTCGATGTCGGCGGCCAGGCCCAGCGTGACCACGTCGGCCTCCAGCCCGTCGATGACCGAGCGGGCCTGCTTGCCCGAGCCGCCGTGCGATTGACTGACGTCGACGGTCTGACCAGTCTGCTGCTTCCACTGGGCGCCGAAGGCCTTGTTGACCTCGACGTACAGCTCGCGGGTGGGATCGTAGGAGACGTTCAGCAGCTTCACCTGCGCCAGGGCGGTGCCGCCGGCGGCGAGGAGGAGGCCCAGCGCCAGACCGGCGAGGGGGACGAATCGCGTGCGTTTCATGGCAGACCTTTCCAAAGCTAGAGCGCTCCTAGAAGTTGACTTGCACGCGCCCCAGCAGCGCGTTCTCGGTGTTGCGGTTGGTGATGGTGGTGGTCGTCTTGGTGGCGCCGGTGGCGTCGGGGGCCGTCGTCTTCACGGAGTTGCCCCCGGTGAAGCGCGATTGCTCGAAGTTCACGCACAACCGGAACGTCCGGCTGGGGACGTAGTTGATGGCGCCCCCGAAGGCCTGCACCTTCGAGGCGTTCCTGGTCCCATCCGCGAACGCGATCGTCGACGGCGCGGCGGTGTTGATGGTGGTGTCGTCCACCTTCAAGACGTTGTAGCGAACACCGATCTCCAGCGCGCCCCAGGTCCCCTTCGTGAAGTCGAGCACCTGGTTCGGCGTCGCGCCGTCATAGCCGTTCTTGCCGCCGATGACGAACGACGCCGTCCCGTGGGCCGCCCAGTTGACCAGGTAGGAGACGGCGTTCCCTTTCTGGACCTCCTGCTTGTCCCAGACGTACTCGCCCAGGATCCCGAAGCCGCCGATGTAGTAGTAGAGGCCGGGGTTGATGCGCGTCTGCCGCAGGTGCGCGAACGGTGTGGCCGAGTTGTCGGTGGTGCTGACGTAGTACGAGAAGAAGGTGTTCTGGCCGCCGCTCTTGTACGAAGGCAGCAGCGTGCTGGTGGGCGCGCTGAGGGGCGTGCCGAACCGGTTGCCGGTGCTGGCGGCGAAGTGCAGGCCCAGGCTGCCCAGCCCCGCCAGCCCTTCAGCCTTGAACGGCTGCAGTAGCACCCGGCCCACGAAGTCCTTGGCGTGGTTGGTGTCGACGTCGGGGTTCGCCGAGTCAGCGGCGCCGTTGTAGACGCCCAGCGAGTAGGCGAGGATGCCGTTCCCGACCTCGCCGCCCAGCGCCGCGCCGACGTCGCGCTGAGGCGTCAGATCCTGCGTCAGCGCGCGCTCCATGAACACCAGGTCGGGATCGTTCTGCAGCCGCTCCAGGCCCAGCGGCGTCTTGAACTTGCCGGCGCGCAGGCGCAGCCACTGGAAAGGGTGGATGTCCGCGTAGGCGTCGAAGACCGCCGCCGCCGACCCCGCGAAGTCGGGCGTGAACTTGTAGTCCACCAGGCCGAACACCGTGCCGTCGATCGACGGCCGCATGCGCCGGATCAAGAAGGTGTCTGCCTTGTCGGAGAGGGCCCCGTCGTTCAGGAACCAGCGCGTGTCGATCTGCAGCTGCCCCTTCACCCGCAGCAGGTAAAGGCCGTCTCCGCTGCGGAAGTTGAACCCGCGCTCGCCGGCGGTCGTGAACGTGGGGGCGTCCTTCTGCTCTTTTGTTTTCGCCGCCAGCTGCTCCTCGAGCAGCTCGACCCGCCGCACGGCGATGCGGGACGTTTGCTCGGCGGCGTCGATGCGGTTCTGCAAGTCGGTCAAGTTCGGGCCCGCTTCGGGGGGCGGCGCCGCCGGCGGGGAGGCCCCCGTGTCAGTCACGGCCGGCGCCGGTACGTCGGCGTTGCCCGGCGGGGCGGGTGTCTGCGCCAGCGCCGATCCCGTCGTGGCCATCACCGCCAGCATCGCGGTGGCGAAGCCGGCCCGACGAACCCGGGACGGCCAGCTGGCGGGGGAAAAGGGACGATGAGGGGAACGGAAGTCAGGCACGGAAGATCCTTTCGCTGTCTGGTGGTCGGTGCTGAAAGAGGTCACGTCGCGCCTCCGGCGCCGCCGGCCCCTGCCGTGCCGGCCTGTCCCCCGGTGGCACCATTGCCGCCACGTCCGCCAGCCGCCGTGCCGCCCCGTCCCGCGGTCGAGCCTGCGGCGCCGGGGGTCCCGCCGTTTGCTCCGGCCGTGCCGCCACCGCCGGCCCGTCCGCCGTTGCCAGCGTGGCCGCCATTGCCTGCCGCGCCGCCGCTGCCGAGCGCACCGCTGCCTCCTGCCCCGCCGACCGCACTGCCGCCGCCGCCCAGGCCTCCCGTGGCGGTGCCACCGGCGCCCCCGCTGCTGGTGCTTCCGCCTCCGCCTCCGCTTCCGCCGTGGCCTCCACTATTCTGGACGTCGCCTCCCGCGCCGCCCTTGCCACCCGTCGCGCCCCCGTCGACGAGGATGGTTTCAGTGTGATCCTTGCAACCAAGTGGCGCGAAGGCAGCGCACGAAAGCAACAGAATCAATCCCACTCGTTTCATTGGGCTCCTTGTGTGTCTGATATAATGGACAAACGAGATCGGCGTCAATTAGAAAAGACAAATCGGTCCCGGACCGACCATCCCCTTCTCCCGCGGCGTCCGGGTCGGCGGACACCGCATGCCCGAGGGCGCCGCCCTCCGCCGCGAGACGCTGCTAGATTCGCGGGCCATGACCGAGGTCGAGGCTTCCGCACCCCGTGGCCCCCGCATCGCCGTGCTGCCGGCGGCGCTGGCCGATCAGATCGCCGCCGGCGAGGTGGTGGAACGGGCCGCCTCGGTGGTGAAGGAGCTGTGCGAGAACGCCCTGGACGCCGGGGCCCGGCGGATCGAGATCGAGATCGACGGCGGCGGCCGGCGGTTGATCCGCGTCACCGATGACGGGGGCGGCATGAGCGACGAGGAGGCGCGCCTGGCCCTCCGCCGCCACGCCACCTCGAAGATTCGCAGCGTCGAGGATCTGTGGGGGCTGTCCAGCTTCGGGTTTCGCGGCGAAGCGCTGCCCTCGATCGCGGCGGTGTCGCGGCTGTCCCTGTCGACCAAGCTGCCGGGAGCGGCCGCCGGCTTTCGCCTGACCGTCGAGGCCGGCATCGAGACCGACGCGCGCGAGGTGGGGATGCCCGACGGCACCCACGTCGAGGTGCGCGAGCTGTTCTACAACACACCGGCGCGGCTGAAGTTCCAGAAGACGGAGTCCACGGAGGCCGCCAACGTCAGCGAGGCCGTGCTGAGGCTGGCGCTGGCCCACCCCGAGGTCCACTTCCGCCTGCGCGCTGCCGGGCGAACCGTGCTGGACCTGCCGGCGCACCGGGATCTGGGCGAGCGGGTGCGGGCGGCCCTGGCGCGCCGGGGTGTGGGCGCCTTGCACGAGGCGCGCGGTCAGGAGGGCGGCCACGACGTGCGGGCTTTTCTGGCGGCGCCCGAGGCGGCGGCGACCACGGCGCGGTCCACGTTCCTGTTCGTGGGCCGTCGCTTCGTGCGCGACCGCTCGCTGCTGCACGCGCTGGCGCTGGGATACGGCGAGCTGCTGGAGAAGGGGAAGTACCCCCTGGCCGCCCTGTTTCTGGAGGTGCCGGGCCAGGAGGTCGACGTCAACGTTCACCCGCAGAAGCTGGAGGTCAGGTTCGCCCGTGCCGCCGAGGTGTACGCGGCGGTACGCCACGTGGTCGCGGCGGCGGTGGCGCGCGCCCCCTGGCTGCCCGCCCCCCGGGGCGCGGTGCGCGTGCAGACGCTTCCCCCGGGACCGACGGACGGCGGCCGGGACCGGGGCCACGGACAGCCCGGCACCGGCCAGCTTCCCCTGTCGCGCGCCACCGGGTACGGCCCATCGCTGCCCCGCTTCGGCGCCAGCCTGGCCGCAGAGGGGGGCATGGCCAGCGGCGCCGCCGTGGCTTGGCCCGGGTCCGGGCCCGCGTCTGTTTTGCTGGACGAGGGGCCGAGCCCCCCGAGGTCGGGACAGTCTGACCGGGACGCCGGGGATGGTTCACTTTCCGGCCCGCCGGGCGACGGCCCTCCGGGGCAGCCCCTGCCGGAGGCCATGCCCTTCCAGCCGTCCGGCCTGACGCCGTATTTCCAGACCCTCAGCTACATCGGACAGCTCGATCGCACGTATCTGGTCTGCGAAACGCGGGGAGAACTGGTCCTGGTCGATCAGCACGCCGCGCACGAGCGCGTCGCGTTCGAGCGGCTGCGGGCCGCCCACGGCAGGCGTGAGATCAGGCGGCAGCGCCTGCTGTTCCCCATCCCCATCGAGCTGGACGATCCGGTCACCGCCGCGGCGGTCGACGACGCCGCGCTGGCCACGCTGGGCTTCGAGGTGGAGCGCACGGGGGATCGGACGGTGTTGTTGCGGGCCGTGCCCGAGGTGCTGAAGGACGCCGATCCCAAGCCCCTGCTGGCCGAGGTGCTGGGCCAGCTGGCGGCCGGCGAGACCACCGCCTCGTTCTCGCCGGCGTCCACCGCCCGGTTCGAGCGCATCCTGGCCACCATGGCCTGCCACAGCGTGGTGCGCGCCGGCGACGTGCTGGCGCGGCCGCAGGCGCAGGCGTTGCTGCTGGATCTGGACCGGGTCGACCTGCGCATGCACTGCCCGCACGGCCGTCCGGTGTTGCTGCGCCTGGCGCTGGCCGAGATCGAGCGCCGCTTTGGACGAACCTGAGGTGGCGGGCGTGCCGCGCGTGATGGCGCTGGTGGGGCCCACCGCCTCGGGCAAGAGCGCGCTGGCGCTGGCGCTGTCCCGGCTGACGCCCATCGAGATCGTGTCCTGCGACTCGCTGATGGTTTACGCGGGGATGGACATCGGCACCGGCAAGCCCACCCCCGCCGAGCGCGCCGAGGTGCCGCACCACCTGCTGGACGTCGTGACCCCCGTCGAGACGTTTCACGCCGCGCGCTGGGCGGCGCTGGCGCGCCAGGCGATCGTCGGCGCGGTCCAGCGCGGGCGGTTGCCCGTCGTCGTGGGTGGCACGGGCCTTTACCTGCGCGCCCTGCTGGGAGGCCTGTTCGAGGCGCCGCCGCCCGACGAGAACATCCGGCGGCGGCATCGCGAGGAGGCGGAGCGACACGGCACGCCGGCGCTGCACGCGCGCCTGGCCCTGGTGGACCCCGAAGCGGCGGCGAGGATCGAGGCGCGCGACCTGGTGCGGATCAGCCGGGCGCTGGAGATCTTCGAGCAGACGGGGGAGACCATCACGACGCTGCACCGGCGCGCCGCGCCCCCCGCCGACGTGGACTGCCGGACCGTCGTGCTCGAGCCGTCGCTGGAGCAGCTTCGCCCCGCCATCGCCCGCCGCTTCGACGCGATGATGTCGGCCGGCCTGCTCGACGAGACGCGCGCCTTGCGGGCCGCCTGGGGGGCCGCCCGCCCTCTACAGGCCCTCGGCTACAAGCAGATGGGCGAGCTGCTCGACGGCCTCCTCACCGAACAGGCAGCTGTGACCGCCGCCAAGGCGGCGACGGTGGGGTACGCGCGGCGGCAGCGGACGTTCTTCCGGAAGTCTCCCGCCGCCTGGCGCGCGCCGCTGGTTCCGCCGGCGGAGGAGGTGCTCGACTGGTGGCACGAAGGGGCGCCGCCCCGCCGCTGAGCGCGCCGCCCGCGCTACATGCAGACGCGGCCGGCTTCGCAGCTGGACGAGGAGCGCGTGGCGAAGTAGGCGCCCAGGCCGCCGCCGATCGCCACGGCGCCGACGATCGTCCAGAACCACCACTTCTCGTACACGGGGCGTCCCTGGCGCGCGGCCGGCTCGGGCGCGGGCTGTGTCAGCAGCGGAGGGGCGATCGCCGCCGGCGGGGGCGCCGTCGGCGGCGGCTCGGGCGGCGGTGCTGGCACCGGCGCCTCGTTGGCCAGCGACGCCTCCAGGTCCTTGATGTGCTGCTCGACGACGGGACGGTTGGGCACCCGCGTCGCCTCGTTCAGGAAGCGCTTGTAGAAGCGCAGGGCGGCCGGCTTGTCCCCCATCAGACGGTGACACTGGGCGATGTTGTACAGGAAGCTGGCGTCGGCCTTGGCCAGGTAGCCTTGCTCGTACTGCTCCAGCGCCTCCTTGTACTTCTCCAGCTTAAAGAAGGCCTCGCCGCGCTCGAAGAACTCGCGGGCCTGGGCCGCGGCCGCCTGATCGGCGGGGGAGGTCGTCCGGGCCGGCTTGCGGGCGGCCGGCGCGGCGGGGGCGGCGGTGCTCGCCAGGGCCACCAGCGCGGCGATGGCCACCGCCGAGGCGAACGTCGTGAAACGCCCCGCACGATGTCGATTCATCCGCCGGCTTTCATAACAATTGCCTTGGGGATTGCAATTGCCGGGGCCGAGGACCTAAAAACGGAGGTCAGATGAAGCTCTGCTCCCGGGCCGTCCTTCTTGTCGTCTGTGTCGCTGGCCTGTTCGGTTGCGACGACAAGCAGACGTACCTGAAGATCAACGTCGCCGGCAGCACGGCCTTCACGAAGGTGACGCTGTCGCTGTCCGTCAGCGGCCAGGACACCAAGACGTTTCAGAACGTGACCTTCTCCCAGACCACCCTGTTGAAGGTCGGCCTGTCGGTCCCCACCAGCCTGTCCGGAACGGTCATGGTGTCGGGGACGGCCGCGATGGGGACCTGCATCGTCGGTCTGGGCGGGCCCGTGTCCGCCGACGCGCGCGCCGCCGAGCTTGGTGACGGGGTGTTGTTGACGATCACCGCCGTCAGTGGCTGTCCGGGCATGGACGCCGGCACCGACGCCCGGGACGGCGCCGCCACGGGGGGCTCGGGCGGGACCGTCCTGCCGGGAAGCGGAGGACGGTCCGGCACGGGCGGCGCGGGTGGCAACGGCACGGGCAGCGGTGGACTGTCCGGCAGCGGGGGCGCCGGTGTGGCGGGGCGGCCCGGCACGGGCGGCGTCGTCGGCACGGGCGGGATCGTCGCCGGCAGCGGCGGCAGCGCGACCGGGGGCGTCGTGGGCACCGGCGGCATCATCGGGAGCGGCGGCGTCGGCACCGGCGGTCGCGGCACGGGCGGGAACGGCACGGGCGGCGTCGGCACCGGTGGTCACGGCACGGGCGGCATGGGCACGGGCGGTCACGGCGGGGGGGGCCACGCCGGCAGCGGCGGCGCTGGCGGCCACGCCGAAGGCGGCGCCGGCGGGCACGCCGAAGGCGGCGCCAACGGCAGGGGCGGCGAGGGCGGCGGCCGCGGCGGCAGCGACATGGGCGGCGCCGGCGGCGAAGGCGGCGCCGGGGGGATGGGCGGCCAGAATGGCGGCGACACCGGCGGAGAGGGCGGCAACGCGTTCGCGAGGGCCCGGCCGGTCAGGCGCCGGGGAGCTTCCTTGCCGGCCTGGGCGGCGCGCTAGATTCACCAGATTCGTGAGCTCGATTTGACACCATCCATGGCAGACCCAGCCAAACGCACGGACCGAAACGAAATCACCAACTCCGGTACGGTGCTCGACTTCGAGCGCCCCATCGTCGATCTGGAGCGCAAGATCGACGATCTGATCCGGGTGGGACAGGGCAGCCTGGAGCTGCGGCCCCAGATCTCGGTGCTGGAGTCGCGCGCGCGCGACCTGCAGCGGGAGATCTTCGCCGATCTGTCGGCCTGGCAGAAGGTGCAGCTGTCGCGGCACCCCAATCGCCCCTACACGCTGGACTACATCGAGCTGCTGATCGAGGACTTCATCGAGCTGCACGGCGATCGCCGCTTCGCGGACGATCCGGCCATCGTGTCGGGCTTCGGCCTGTTCGAGGGCACGCCCGTGATGGTGGTGGGCCAGCAGAAGGGGCGCAGCACGAAGGAGAAGGTGCTGCGCAACTTCGGCCAGCCCAAGCCCGAGGGGTATCGGAAGGCGCTGCGCCTGATGGAGCTGGCGGCGCGCATGCGGCGGCCCATCCTGTGCCTGATCGACACCCAGGGCGCCTACCCGGGCGTCGACGCCGAGGAGCGCGGCCAGGCCGAGGCCATCGCCAAGAACCTGGAGGTGATGGCCGGCCTGCCGGTGCCCATCGTCTGCGCCGTCATCGGCGAGGGGGGCTCGGGCGGGGCGCTGGCGCTGGGCGTCGCCGATCGCATCCTGATGCTCGAGTACGCGACCTACTCGGTCATCTCGCCCGAGGGGTGCGCGTCGATCCTGTGGCGGGACGACTCGAAGAAGCCCGAGGCGGCCGAGGCGATGAAGATGACCGCCACCGACCTGCAGCGGCTGGGCATCGTCGACGAGATCGTCACGGAGGCGCCCGGCGGCGCCCACCGCGATCACGCCACCACCGCCCGCAACCTGGCCGGCGCGATCCGCAAGCACCTGGCCGAGCTGATCCTGCTGCCGCCCGACAAGCTGCGTGAGGGGCGGTATGAAAAGTTTCGCCGCATGGGGGCGTTCGTCGAAGGCGGAGACATCTGACCGCCACGATGCTGGACGATGAGCTGCGTCGCGAGGCGCTGCGGCTCTGCGACCGGTACGTGGAGGAGGTGGTGGTGCGGTTCGGGCTTTGCCCGTGGGCCGTGCCGGCGTTGCGAGGGGGCCGGGTGGCCCGGGAGGTGGTGACGGCGCCGTCACCAGCGCCCGAGGCCTGCCTGCCGATCGTCGACGCGTGGCAGGCCGACGGGCGCGTGTCGATCGGGTTGCTGGTGCTGCCGCGCTTCGCGGGCACGCGCGGGGCGTTCGACGGGTTCGCCGAGAAGGTCCGGCGCGCCGATCGGGCGCGGGCTGCGGGCGAGCCCGCCGGCACCTTCATGGTGGCCGCGTTCCACCCCGAGGGGCTGGCCACCTTCGCGGGGCCGCATCAGCTCGTCTCGTTCCTGCGGCGAACGCCCGATCCGTTGCTGCAGTTCGTGCGGTCCGACGCACTGGCGGCGGTCAAGACGGGGGACGCCGACGTGTCGGCCGGCGTGGCCGCCCACAACCACGCCGCCTTGAGCGCGCCGGGCCAGATGGAGCGGTTTCAGGCGGTGATCCGGGACCTGCGGGCCGATCGCGAGGCGACCTACGCGCGGCTGGGACTTTAGCCCGGCCCGCTCCGGCCTCCACGACTACCCGACGCGTACGTGGCCGAGCGGCTGCAGCCGCGCCTCCGGCGACAGCTCGGGATAGGCGAGCACGGCCAGCTGCGGATGCTCCGTCTCCACCAGCCGCCGCACGTAACGGCGAATGTCGGCGCTGGTCAGGATGACGGGCGGCGTGGACGGCGCGCCGCCCGCCGTATCGGACACGGTGCGCCCCACCGCGGCGACGATCTCGCGCGAGAGCTGCGGTTCCAGCGCCAGGTAGCTGCCGCTGGCCGTCTTGTGGATCGCCTCCCTCACCGCGTCCTCGATCATGGGATCGAGCAGGAACACGGGCAGCACGCCCTCCGCCGTCGCGTGACGATGCGTGATGGCTCGCCTCAGAGCGCCGCGGGCGTGCTCGGTCAACGCCACGGGGTCGCGCTCGTGCGGGGCCCACTCCGCCAGCGCGCCCAGGATGTCCTTCAGGTTGCGCAGCGAGACCCCCTCCTCGGCCAGGCGGCGCAGCACGTCGGCCAGCAGCGGTGGCGAGATCAGCTTGGGAACGACCTCGCGGACCAGGGCGGGGTGGGTGCGCTCCAGACGATCGAGCAGCGCTTGCGTCTCCTGGATCCCGATCAGCTCGTGCCCGTGGCGGCGCAGCAGGGCCAGCAGGTCCGCGGCGATCAACCGCTCGGCGTCGCCTTCCCCCACCTGCCCGCGACCGAGCGGCACCTCGTTCAGCCGCAGGACGTATCCGTCGGGCGGCAGCTCGGCGGCGTTGACGAGCACGCGAACGGGCGGCACCGGCAAGCCCAGCTCGGTGAACAGGCGCTCCCGCAGCGTCGCGCTCAGCCGGTCGCCCAGCGCCGCCCCATCGCCCCCGGGCGCCAGCCGCGCCCCCACCGCTTGACCCAGCTCGACGGCCAGCGCCGTCATCAGCGGGCCCGCGCCCTCACCGCGGCCCGCGGGCTCGTCACGCCCGGCCGCGGGCGTGGCCGTAGTCGGCTGGCCCCCGCGCAGCAGCGCCCGCCCGGCCAGCCCCAGCACGATGGCCAGCGCGACGAACGGGAAGAAGGGCAGCCCGGGCACCAGGGCCAGCACGCCCAGCAGCACGGCCGCGACCGCGATCGCCTTGGGCTGCGCCAGCACCTGGGCGGCGATCTCACGGCCCAGGTTGCTGTCGGCCTCGTCCTCGGCCGCCACGCGCGTGACGATGATGCCGGCGGCCGTCGAGATGATCAGCGCCGGGATCTGCGCCACCAGCCCCTCTCCGATGGTCAGCACCGTGAACGTCCGCGCCGCGGTGGCGACGTCCAGGCCCCGCTGCAACACCCCGATGGCCAGGCCACCCAGCACGTTCACCGCCAGCACGATCAGCCCCGCCACCGCGTCGCCCTTCACGAACTTCATCGCGCCGTCCATGGCCCCGAACAGCTGCGACTCGCGGGTCAGCAGGGCGCGCCGCCGGCGCGCCTCGCGATGATCGATGTGGCCGGCCCGCAGCTCGGCGTCGATCGACATCTGCTTGCCGGGCATGGCGTCCAGCGTGAACCGGGCCGCCACCTCGGCCACCCGCTCGGCGCCCTTCGAGATGACGACGAACTGGATGACGGTGAGGATCAGGAAGATGACGGCGCCCACCACCAGGTTGCCGGCCACCACGAAGTTGCCGAAGGCGTGGATGACCTCGCCGGCGTTCGCGCGCAGCAGGATCAGGCGCGTGGCCGAGATCTCCAGCGCCAGCCGGAACAGCGTGGTCAGCAGCAGCAGCGTGGGGAAGCTGGCGATCTTCAGCGCCTGGCCGACGTAGATGGACAGCAGCAGCAGCGTGACGGCGATGGCGATGTTCACGCAGATCAGCAGGTCCAGCAGGAACGTGGGCAGCGGCACGATCATCATGCCGACGATGGAGACCACCAGCGCCGCCAGCGCCAGGTCGGCGTGCCGCGCCAGCAACCCCCGCACGTCGCCCGCCCGCAGCAGCGACCAGAGGCCCGCGGGGGCTAGTGCGGATGATCGCTCCGAACGCCCCGTCGCCATCTGCCGTGGATAGACCGCTGCGGCCGCCGTCGTCAAGGCCGAGGGCTGCATGCGCATCGCCGCGATCGCCCCGTGGCCGCTTCCGGCCAGATGAGTTTCCCCTTTGTGCGGCATGGGCCGGGCGCTACCGTGCGATCGATGGCCGACAGCCCGGTACCGCCCGTGACGCGCCGGGAGTCGCCGCGGACGCTGGTGCTGCTGGCGGCGGGGGGAGCGTTGCTGGTTCTCGCCCCCATGCTCTTGCGGCTGCTGGTGATGGAGGCGTTCAAGGTTCCCAGCCCGGCGATGATGCCGACGCTGCTCGTCGGCGATCACTTCTTCGTCTCCAAGCTACCGTTCCGTCCCCGGCGGGGCGAGGTGATCGTCTTTCGCTACCCGCTGGATCCCAGCGTCGACTACGTGAAGCGCGTGGTGGCGCTGGCGGGCGACACCGTCCAGTTGCGCGATGGACACCTCTCGATCAACGGGGTCGACCTGTCACGACCGGCGCCTAGCGGCACCTGCGAGGAAGCCCTGGAGGGCGAGCCCGCTCTCGACTGGCCATGCGAGGTGTGGGCGGAGGGTGGCGGCAGTTACCCGTACCAGGTCATCGAGAACGCCCGACACGACCCGTTCGGTCCGTTCACGGTGCCGCCGGCCACGGTCTTCGTGCTGGGCGACAACCGACCCAACAGCTCCGATTCGCGGGCCTGGGGCGCCGTTCCGCTCGCGAACGTGAAGGGGTCGGCGCTGTACGTCTGGTGGTCGTCGGGCGGGGGCGGCGTGCGCTGGAACCGAATTTTTCATTCCATCCGCTGACGGCGTGCCCCGGGCGATCACACCATCCAGCGAGGCAGCTTCGTGCGCAGGCTGCTGTCGACGCCCAGCACGCGGCCGGGCGGGGCGATGACGAACGTCAGCATGATCATCGCCATCAGCAGCGCGTTGCCCGGCGGGGCCAGCCCCTGGCCAGAGGCGGCGGTGATCGAGCCCAGCAGCAGCAGACCCAAAAACGAGGCCAGGCGGGTGGCGACGCCCAGCAACAGGCAAAGGCCCACGGCCAGCTCGCCCAGCGTGATCAGCGAGCCGAAGATCTTGGGGTGGTTGTGCGCGCTCTGCAGCATGGGCAGGAAGAAGTGGTAGGCGCGGTGGGCGTCCAGCCAGGCCTCGGTGGTGCGCATCAGCGCGCCGCCGTGGAACCATTCGCCCGTCATTTTCTGATACCCCTCGAGAAGCAGGATCGCGGCCGACAAGAAGCGTAGGGGAAGGAGGACCGCGAGCGGTACACGCTCGTTCATGCCGTCAGCGTAATCCGGCGAACCGCTGTTGGCGAATCCCAACACCGGCCGGGCGACCGCCCGGGCAATGATGTTAATCTCCGCGACCGTGTCCGAGACCAAGCGACCCACCAGCGCCGCCGCGGAGGACATCCTCGGCCTGTACTTCCCCGTCCTGGATCACGGCTTCGTGTCCTTGAACGACTACATGGGGACGGACGAGTGCATCGAGCGGGCCGCCCGCGTGAGCTACGGCTACGGCACGCGCAAGCAGAGCCAGACCCGCGGCCTGCTGCGCTACCTGCGGCGGCACAAGCACACCACGCCCAGCGAGATGGTGGAGCTGAAGTTCCACTGCTGCATGCCCATCTTCATCGCCCGCCAGTGGATCCGCCACCGCACCGCGAACGTGAACGAGTACAGCGGCCGGTACAGCCTGATCCCCATGCTGTTCTACACGCCCGAGGAGGCGCAGCTGCAGACGCAGAGCGCGCGCAACAACCAGGGCCGCAGCGGCCAGTCGGTCGCGCCCGCCGTCCACGCGGAGGCGGCGCGCCGCTGGGCCGAGGGGCGCCGCCTGACGGTCGACAGCTACGAGTGGCTGACCGGACAGGAGGTGGCCCGCGAGCTGGCCCGCATCGATCTGCCGCTGTCGACGTACACGCAGTGGTACTGGAAGATCGACCTGCACAACCTGCTGCACTTCCTGACCCTGCGCGTGGACGCGCACGCGCAGTGGGAGATCCAGGAGTTCGGACGGGTGATGGCCGGCATGTTGAAGCGCGTGGCCCCGCTGTCCTACGAGGCCTGGATCGACTACGACGTGTGCGGCGGCCACGTCTCGCGCATGGAGCTGGAGGCACTGAGGGCGCTGCTGGGCACCGACGGTCAGGGCATCAAGCCGACGGGCGTGACCCAGGATCGCGCGGCGCTGGCCGGGCATGGCCTGTCCACGCGCGAGATCGACGAGCTGCTGGCCAAGCTGGCGCCGGCCCGGGTCCCCGACTTCGAGCTGGATCTCTCCAGGGCGCAGCCCGCCGAGCATTTCGCCGCCCGCTTCGCCGCCGCCGTGCCCAGCGCCGACAAGAAGCCCAGCGAGCCCTCCGACGCCAAGTAACCGAGGCGGCATCCGCGGAGCGGCGGGCCGCTCGCTTCGTTCGCTCTGACGTCACATCGAGCCGGAGGCCCGTCAGCATGGGGGGGAAGGCGGGGGTAGGGGTCCACGCGGCCTTCGTCCCGATGCAACGCCAGAGCGAACGAAGCGAGCAAGTTTACAAAGCGGGAGAGTCGGTCCGGGAGCGGCGCCGCAGGCGTAAACAGCTTGCCGCGGTCCCGCCACCGTCAGTACTTGTAGGTCACCTGTCCGGAGAAGTGGACGGCCATGTCGAAGGTCCAGGCGGCGGTGGGCAGGTCGCCCATCACCTCGACGGTGAACGTCGCGCTGTCGGTCTTCCACTGGTCCAGGATGTTGACGGGGTTCTGGCTGTCGATGCTCAGCGTCTTGCCGTTCGTGACGCCGTTCTTCTGATAGTTGATCAGCTCGGTGACCGCCGTGCTGCCCTTGGGCGTCATGGTGACGCGCAGGCCCTGGACGAACGAGAAGTCCTTGATGCCGTCCTTGGCGATGAAGTCCACCTTCACGGCCTTCACCGTCGAGGTGAGATCCTGGGGAAGGTTCAGGTCGGGCAGCGACTGCTTGAAGCTGACCGTCGTCGACGTCGCGCCGCTGCTGCTGGACCCGCCCGACAGAAAGGCCGCGGCGCCGGCCGGCACGCCCGGGATGGAGATGCCGTGCTGGGTGACCTCGACGTCGGGCACGTCCGCCTGCGCCGAGATCGAGCAGCCGCCCGCCGCCGTGCCCAGCAGCGCCGCGAAGGCGACGGCCAGAAACCCGCGAGTACCGATGAACGACGATGAATTCTTCATGACAGACCTCGACCTCACCAGATGTAGAAGATGAAACCCAGCTTCGCCGAGGGCGTCACGACCCGAACGGTCGGGTCCTGGGCGAAGGAGACGGTCGTGTTCGAGCTGCCGGTGCTGCTGGCCAGTTGCTCGTTCACGTTGTGGACCGTGGCGCGGATGTAGCTCATGCCGCCGTGAAGGAAGAACACGACCCGGCGCGTACCGAAGTCCAGGCCCAGGTGGGCGTTGACGTAGTCGTAGCCGACCGACTGCAGGATGGCGCTGTCGTGGAAGCCGGCGCCGGCGATGCTGCGGGCGATGCCGTTCGCGTTGCCGTTGAAGTAGTGACCGGCCTCCAGCGTGCCGGAGGGGCCAGCGCCGAAGGGCAGCAAGGTGACGCCGGCGCGCAGGCCCTTGCTGATCATGTTGTAGCTGAGGCCAGCCTCGCCGCGCACCCACGAGTACGGGCGGAAGACGGCCGAGCCCGTGGCGCCGTCAGGAATGCCGGCCCCCACCATGAAGCCCAGGACGGGCAGGGGATGCTGGACCTTCTGCTCGAGGGGAGCCTGGGAGGCCTGGGCGGCGACCTGCTCGTCCGGCTGGGCGGCGGTCGCGGCCTGCGCGGTCACGCCGGCCAGCAAGGCGGCGGTGAAGGCGATGCCGGAGAGAGAGTTCTTGCCCACGAGATGGTCATCGCCAATTTACTTCGTGTTCTTGAGTACGATTTTTATTCGCGATGATGGAAGAGGGGAAGGCCTGTGGTTTCCCATACTTGCCTGCGCCAATCGCGGTCGCGGACCCCGGCTGGGGGGCTTAGACTGGCCGGATGCCACGTCTGCTTCACCTCGGGGAGGGGGCTTCCGGTGCGCGCTTCCGGGCCCTCTTGCTGGCGGCGGTGGCGACGCTGTCCCAGGCGGCCCGGGCAGGGGCCACGGAGCTCGAGCCGAACGGGCAGACGGTGCCCCAGCTCCCCTCGCCGGCCGAGTTGACGGCGGCGGCCACCGTCATGTCCGAGGTGCACCTGGACCGCCTGATCATCTCCCGCGGCGAGATGCTGGAGTCGCTGCTGGACGCGCACGTCGCGCCGGCCGGCTTCTTCCCGCTGTGCGATCTGACGGCGCAGCTGGTGCTGAGGGGAGGGACCTGCGCCGTCGATCTCGGCTGGTACAACGTGCTGCCCATGCAGGCGCTGCCGCCCCCGCCGGAGCAGATCTACAGCCTGGTCCCCGCGCCCGACCCGACCACCATGCCCCGTCCCAGCTACACGCCGGGCGTGGGCGTCCAGAACCCCATCGCCACGCTGTCAGCCATCCGCAAGGACAGCCGCTATCTGGGCGGCCTGATCGGCTTCGCCATGATGGGCAACGACAGGAACAGCCCGCCGGTGTGCACCCAGACGCACTTCACCACGCCCGCCTTCAATGCGCTGTGTACCGCGCCTGGCTGCATGAACCAGCCGTGGCTGCCGGCGCTGATGTACCAGTCCACCGCCATGAAGGACGCCTACTACTTCCTGTTCGAGGAGCTTCCCACCACCCCGACCGACTTCGGCAACGACGGCGACTTCAACGATCAGGTCTTCCTGGTGACGGGGGTGACCTGCGCCGGGGGCGAGCAGCCCTGTGACACCGGCCAGCCGGGCGTATGCGCGGCGGGCACCACCAAGTGCGACAAGAACAGCAAGCTGTCGTGCGTGGCCAACGTCGCACCAGGCGCCGACGTCTGCGACGGGCTGGACAACGACTGTGACGGGGTCGTCGATCCCGACCCCACCGCCTGCGCGAACCCGGCCCAGCTGTGCGATCGCGGCCGCTGCGTCGATCGCTGCGACGAGGTGAGCAATCCGTGTCGGGCGGGCATGGTGTGCGAGGCGGGCGTGTGCAAGACGTCCAGCTGTGCGGGCGTGGCGTGCGCGCCGGGCCTGCACTGCGTGGAGGGCGCCTGCCAGGACGGCTGCTCGCTGAGTGGCCACCAGGTGTCGTGCCCCGGCCACCAGGTCTGCCGGGCCGGGCGCTGCGTGGAGCCCTGCGCGGGCGTCACCTGCGCCGCCGGCCAGGTCTGCGAGGGCGGGCAATGCCGGCCGCCCTGCGCCTGCCGGGGCTGCCCGGCCGGCCAGGCCTGCGCGCTGGACGGCACCTGCGTCGACCAGGGCTGCGAGAACACGACGTGCGGGCCGGGGATGTTCTGCGCGGGCGGGATCTGCCGCGAGCCGTGCTACCTGGCGCTGTGTCCCGACACCGAATACTGCTCGATGGGCCAGTGCATCCCGGCGCCGCTGACACCGGCGTCGACCGGCGGCGTCCCCGGCCTGCCCGGCTTCGGCAGCGGTGGTGCGGGGGGGAGGGGGGGCGCGCCGTCGCAGGACGCGGCCGTGGGAATGGATGCCCCCGACGCAGGCAGCTCGTCCGGCTCGATCTCGGCCTGCACTTGCGGGGTCGCCGCGCCGCCGGCCGGGGGCCCGCTGGCGCTGATCACGCTGGCCGCCGCGCTGCTGCTGCGGCGCCGCCGGCGCTGAGCGCGACCGGCGGCGAGGGTCAGTTGGTGGGGGTGGGGGTGGGCTCGGGGACCGCCAGCGAGGCCGCCTCGTTCGTGCCTGACGGAATCGGCAGCGGAGGGGGCGCGCCCGGCGCCAGCGCCCCCAGCGAGGACGGATCGAAGGCAGCGGCCGGTAACGCGGCCGCGGTGGGATCGCCTGGCGGTGCGGCCGTGGCGGGAGCGGGCGCGCTGGGCGCCGGCGCCGCGGCCAGCATCGGCCCGCTGGCGGACGCCGGGATCGCCGAGGGAGTCGTCGATGGGGTTTTGGCGGGCGGTTTCGGCTTGCGGCTGACCATCCAGTCGGCCACCCGGGCCACGTCGCCGAAGCGGGTCAGCTTCCCCTCGTTGGAAAGAAAAGACATGTAGCAGGTGTGACCGTCGATCTTGGCGGCCAGCACCAGGCAGTATCGCGCCTCGTCGTTGTAGCCGGTCTTGCCCCCCAGCACCTGAACGTTGTTGCGAATCGCCGGCCGGTACGTGTTGTTGTAGACGATGGGCGGCCGGCCCACCGGGTGCGCCTCGTACTGCACGCGCTCGACGATCGGGCCCAGGATGGGGTTCTGGATGACCGCGCGAAGCAGCGCGATGGTCTCGCGCGGCGTGGAGACGTTCTCGGTCGACAGGCCCGTGGGATCGTGGAAGCGGGTGTGCTTCAGGCCCAGCGCCTTCGCCTTCGCGGTCATCTCGGCGGCCAGCTGGGTGGGGCCCAGCTTCACCGCGCGGCCCAGCGTGGGGATGGCCCGGTTGTCCGAGCCCATCAGCGCCGCGTGCAGCAGGTCGCGGTTCGACAGGGTCATCCCTTCCAGCAGGCGCGAGCGGGCGCCGCCGCGCGCCACCTCGACGTCCGCCTTGGTGATGGTCGACAGGCCATCGAGGTCGATGCCGTGTTCCGCCACCACCAGCGTGGCGGCCAGCTTCGAGATCGAAGCGATGGGCCGCTCTTGATCCGGGTTGCGCGCGTAGAGCTCGTGGCCCTGGTCGTCCAGCACCACCGCGCCCAGCGCCTGGATGTTGGGAAGCCCGCCCTTGATAGCGGCCACGTGCCGCTCCAGGCAGACCGCCTTCTTCCTGGCCGGCGGATGCTTGCCCGAGGTGCGCTTGAGCGTGTGCGACGCCTTGCGCGCGGGGGCCGCCCACGCCGCCCCCACGTTCAGCAGGGCCAGCGGCCCCGTCACCACCGCGGAGAGCGCCAGAACTGCGGCTGATCTTCGGAGGTTTGCCGATTGCGACGACGACAGCACGGCCCGCAAGATTACTTCCGCCAGCGGGTCTTCGCCAGAGAAACGGCCAGCATCAGCGCGATCATGGCGCCGAGGCCGATGGTCGCCTGCACCATGTTCAGCCGCCCATAAAGCCCCAGCTTGTGGGCGATCAGGCCGTAGCAGAGATCGACGTGGATCCAGTACACCAGCAGCGACGTCCGCCCGAACTGCCGCGTCAGCGAGAACCGCTTGCCCACCGCTTCGACGGCCACCCAGCCTAGAAAGGCCAGGATCAGGTTCATGCCCAGCCGGTAAAAGAACGAGCCGGGGCCCATCTGCTGCACCAGCTCGCTGGGATAGCGAATGACGTGGGGGTCCACGGCGCGGACCCCGTTGACGACGCCGATCAGGGCCAGTCCCGCCAGCCCGCTGGCCACGAACACCATCGCCTGCCGCCGCCGATCGCCGGCCGAGCCGCGCACCCACAGGTGGCCGACCACGACGCCCGCCAGCGGCCACGCTGCCCAGGGAAACAGGGGGAACCAGGACATCGGTCGCTGCCCGCCGATGTAGGCCGACAGCATGGTGGGAATGAAGGTGGGGAAATGGGCCGGACCGATCACCGGGCCCAGCGCCACGAACAGCAGCGCGGCCACCGAGGCAGGTAGCCAGGCCGGCCGCCCCCGGCGCGGCGCCGCGAGCAGCGGCACGACCAGCATCGTGGCGCCGATGCAGTTCAGGATGTCGATGCGGAACAGGTCCTGCCAGTAGACCGGCAGGTCGTGCCACGAGGCGCTCATGTGGCCAAGCAGGTACTCCTGCACCCGGAACAGATAGGCCAGCCCCAGCACCTCGAGGCCGCGTTTCATCACCGGCCGCACCAGCGCCCTGCGCTCGGTCACGCCCCTGGCCAGCTGCGCCTCGAACCGCAAGGCGATCGACACCCCCACCAGCATCAGGAACAGGCGCGAGGGGATGCCGCCCACGAAGCGCGTCCATTGATAGGCGGAGGTCAGCTTGGCGGGCGAGCTGACCCAGGCGTCGTACAGGTGCGTCTGGATCATCAGCAGCACGGCGGCGCCCCGCAACCAGTCGACGACCTCGAAGCGAGCAGGCTTCCCCGGCGCACGAGGCAGGGAAACGGGCGGTACGGCTGAGCTCACGCGGCCCCTTCTTTATCACGGGTGCGGACGCGCTATACGTAGGCGATGGCTGCCCGGGAGATTGCGCTCGCCTATTCGGTCGACGCCGACGACGCGTTCATGTTCCATGCGCTGCGGGCGGGGCGGGTGACCGCGCCGGACCTGACCTTCTCCCACCGCCGGGCCGACACGGCGGCGCTGAACCGCCTGGCCATCGCGGGCCAGGCGGACGTGGTGGCGATCTCGGCCGGGGCCTATCCGCTGTGCGCGGCCGACTACCTGCTGCTGCCCCACGGCGCCTCGGTGGGCCGGGGGTTCGGGCCCGTCGTGGTGTCGCGGTCGGCGATGCGGCCGGCGGACCTGGCGGGCAAGCGGGTCGGCATTCCCGGCCTGACCACCACCGCCTGGATGGTGCTGCGGCTGATCGAGCCGCGCGCCGAGCCGGTGGAGATCCCCATCGCCCCCTTCGGCCGCATCTTCGACGCCGTGACCAGCGGGGAGGTCGACGCCGCGCTGGTGATCCACGAGGGGCGGTTGCTGTATCCGCAGCGCGGCCTGCAGCTGGTCGTCGATCTGGGGGTCTGGTGGGAACAGAACGTGGCGCTGCCGCTTCCCCTGGGCGTGAACGTGATCAGGCGGGCCCTGGGGCCCGAGCTGGTGCGGCGGGTCTCGGACCTGCTGCGCCAGAGCATCCGCTACGCCCTCGGCCATCGCGACGAGCTGATCGCGGTGCTGACGGCGGAGGACCGGGGCGAGGCCGCGCTGGCCGATCCGGCGCTGGTCGATCATTACCTGTCGCTCTACGCGAACGCGGACACCGCCGAGATGCCGGACGACGCCCGGCGGGGCGTCGAGGCGCTGTTCACCCGGGCGCGGGCGGCCGGGCTGATGCCCGCGGACGCCAGCGAGGGGCCCCTGGCCTGGGCGCCCTGACGGCCAGCTAGCCCTCTGGGGGGGGTCAGGCGATCGCTGGGGTGCGGTGCTCCCGCAGCAGCCAGGCCTGCACGAGGCCACACGCCGCGGCGGTGGCTTCGCCCGCGTGGGCGCGCCATTCCCGGTGGGCCTGTGGGCCCACGCCGTTGGCGATGCCCAGCACGGCGCCGAACGGCAACTGCGCGCGCGCGGCCGCGCGCCCCACGGCGAAGGCCTCAAGGTTCTCGAGGGCGGCGCCGCTCGCCGCCAGCCGGGTGGCCAGCGCTCGTCGCGTGGTGATTCCCAGCGTGGTGGCGACATCGGCGAGCGGCGCGCCGCCCGCCCGGCGCAGGCTCTGGCGCAGGGGCCCGTCCGTCGCCAGCTCGTGCGGCATGGGACCGGGCAAGTAGGCCTCCCCGCGCAGCACCGCGGTCGGCGCCAGGAGCAGCCGGCGCGCCACGGCGCAGGCGCCGATCGGTGGCGCGTCCCCGTAGCGGCCGGCCGTCCCCACGAACAGGACCAGCCGCGGGCGCACCCGCGCCACCGCTTCGGCGGCGCCGGCCGCCGCATCGACGGCGCCGATGCCGGCCGGCTGACAGACGACACCCGCCCGCAGGGGGCGCTGGGCCGGCGCCGCCAGCCACGCCACCAGCGGGGCCAGCTCGGGCGCGAACGCGGACAGGATCAGGACCGGGCCGGTGCGCAGGCGCGCCATGGGGCGCGAGATTATGGGCAGGCTTCCTGGCGTCAACCACCGTGGCTGCCCACCAGAACGGTGGGCCCGGGCGTGTTACTCTCCCGGCTTCGTTCACGTTCATCGGAACGGCGCCGCCACGGGCGAGCCGGCTCGTCCCGCCCGGCGCCGAGACCGCGAGACTGCAAGGCCGCAAGGCTGCTGACTGAGAGGAGACATGAGCATCGTTGGAAAGAAGGCCCCGCACTTCACGGCCGAAGGGGTGAGCGGCGACGGAACGTTCCGCACCATCTCCCTCGGCGACTACCAGGGGACATACCTGGTCCTTTTCTTCTACCCCGCCGACTTCACGTTCATCTGCCCCACCGAGATCCAGGAGTTCTCGAAGCGCGCCGCCGAGTTCAAGGCCGCGAACTGCGAGATCCTGGGCGTGTCCACCGACTCGAAGCACTCGCACAAGGCGTGGATCACGGGCGGCCTCGGCAAGCTGAACCATCCCTTGCTCGCGGACTTCACCAAGACCATCACGCGCGATTACGACGCCCTGTGGGACGCGGACGGCACCGCGCTGCGGGCCACGTTCATCATCGACGACAAGGGCATCGTGCAGCACGCGTCGTACAACGCCGATCTGCTGGGCCGTTCGGTCAGCGAGACGTTGCGCATGGTGCAGGCGCTGCAGACCGGTGAGCGCTGTCCCGTCGAGTGGAAGCCAGGACAGAAGACGCTGGGCAAGCCGGCGTGACGGCGCGGCGGCGCGGCCGGCATCCCTCCGGCAAGGCCGCGCGCGCCGCCCTGGCGGCCCTGGTGACGGCGGCGGGCCTGGCCGCCGGCTGCGCGCAGTCGGTGCCGCCGGCCCCGCGGCTGATCACGCTGTACGATCTGATCCCCGCCGCCCTGAACGGCGGCCTGGTGGCCACCACGCCCACCTTCGCTGGGTTCGCGGCCGCCAGCTGGATCACGCCGGCCGATGACGGCACCGCCGCGCTGACGCCGTTCCGCGGCTTCATCGACGGTCAGATCGCCGTGTGGACCGCCACCGAGCTGTGGGTCGACTTCCCCGAGGTGTGGGCGCAGCCGCTGTATCGGGCGACGAAGGGGGGGGCGCTGATCGCGCCGCCCCAGGCCGAGCCGCCCTGGGTGTTCAGCATCGGGCCGCGCAGCGCCTTTTACAGCCCGTTCTGGAACGTCTACGGCTTCGAGGTGCCGGACGGCGTGGACGTGAACGGCGTCCTCGACACCCGGGCGGTGATCGAGCTGGCGAACAGCCACGGCGGCTTGAGATCGCTGGGCCGGCGCATCTCGTCGCTGGGCCCGCACAGCGTGACGGGCGCGGCGGCGTTCCCGGCGGCCACCTACGTGGATGATCTGGCGACGTGGTACGGCTCGGCCAACCATCGCTTCGTCGACTTCGGTGACGGCGGGTTCGCCGAGGACGGCGCGGCCACCGTCACCGAGACGCCGCTGTTCGTGTTCGCCTCGCGCGACGCGGCCGGCGTGTTTCATCCGCTCGGTTACCCCTGGATCGGGGGGACGCGCCCGCTGTTCGCGGGCGCCCCGGCGCTCTCGAACCCCCTCGGCGGTTCATCGGGCCCGGGCGACTCCGGCGCCGTCCCCGTGGCGGTGCGCCCCAGCTTCGGAGGGCTGTGGCGCATCCACTGGGTCGTTCCCTTCACGCCCATCCCCGGCGGGGACGGGCGCGTCACCGACTGCCTGCCCAGCGGCCCCTGTCTGACCCTGGACGGGCAGACCGCCGTCGAGGCCCTGGGCGCCGATCGGATCTTCGCCAGCGAGATCTCCATGGCCGCGCCGCTGTTGCAGCTGGGCACCCAGCCATTCACCGCCAATGGCGGCTACCTGACCGGACAGGCACCGGAGCAAACGCCATGAGACGGGTCGCGCTGCTGGCCGGGCTGGGCGCGCTGCTGATGGCGCAGGGCGCGCGTGCCCAGGAGCCGGCCCCGCTGCCCGAGGCGCCCCTGCCGGCGACCGACGAGCCGGCGTCCGGCACGCCCGAAGGCGATGGCCTGGTCGACGCCGGCAACGACAGCCCGGGTTACACGCCGCCCGCCGCGGCGCCGGCCGAATCGGCGTTGCACATCGACGGGTACGTGGACGTCGGCTTCGCCAAGGCGCAGGGCAACGGCACCAGCTTCCCCCGCCAGGACCTCGCCGTGCCCGCCGACTACGGCGTCGACACCTTCGCGCCCGCCGTCAACTCACGGGGCGACGTGGCCTCGACCGACCCGGGGGACGGCAGGTTCCTGAACGGCTTCCTGCCGCGCAGCGCGGGGATCGGCGGCAACCCGTCCTTTCTCCTCAACACGCTGGATCTCGATCTACGTTACCAGCGGCCGGGCACGCCGCTGATGATCTTCTCGCGCGTGCAGTTTCTGCCCCGGCTCTCTTCCTCGGGGGACGGCGGCCGCTTCCTGGTCGAGCAGGCGTTCGGCCGTCTGATGCCGTTCGACACGCAGGAGCTGGCGCTCTCCGTGGGCAAGTTCGATTCGGTGTTCGGCATCGAGTACCTGGACAACGAGGCGCCCATCCGCACCGGGATCACGCCGTCGCTGGCCGCCCGCTACACCACCGGTCAGTCGATCGGCGCCAAGGTCTTCTACCGCTTGCAGCTGGGCGCCATCGGCTCGGCGCTGTCGCTGAACGTCGCGGCCACCAACAGCGGGAACATGGTCGAGTCGCTGCAGCCGCCCGACGCCAGCGTGGCCGGTGGTCCGGTCGTGTCGGCGCGCCTGGGCTACGAGCTGAACCTGCGGCCGTTCCAGCTGAAGCTGGGGGGCAGCGCCTTGCACGGGCCGCGCAACGACCAGCGGGATCGCAAAGCGATGCAGAAAATGGAGGGTGCCGACCTGCGCCTGTTCGTGGCGGGGTTCGCGCTGTCCGGCGAGTACGTGCGCGTGGACGAGGACGAGGGCACCGGTCCCAAGCTGACGAACCTGGGGACATTTCCCCTGGCCTCGGGCTTCCACGCCCGGGCGCTGTGGGGCCAGCTGGCCTACGCGCTGTCGGTCGACACGTCGTCGCTGCAGAAGGTGACGCCGTACCTGCGCTACGAGTGGCGCCACGCCTGGTTCGACGGCTTCGTCCCCCTCACCGTCGATCGCCTGGTGGGTGGGCTGCGCCTCGATCTGTGGGACGTGCTCAGCATCAAGGGCGAGATCTTGATCAATCGCGAACGGGCCGGGGCGCCCAACGTCCCCAACAACGTCTACACGTCGTCGGTGGTGTACCAATGGTGAGAGCTGCGTTCGTCGTTCCGTGCGCGCTGGTGCTGGGGGGCGCGTTCATCCCTGGTGGGCTGGCCAGGGCGGCCGGCCCTGGCAACCCTGCGGGCGCTTCCGGCGCGGCCCGGCCCTGGCCGGCGGAGGAGCTGCCGCTGCCGCTGGCCGTGCGCACTCCGCAGGACCTGGCGGTGAAGGCCGTCGCCGAGCGGCAGTACCTGATCTTCAACCTGCTGGCCGGCGGAAAGCTGGCCTACGACAGCGGCAACTTCGCGGCGGCCGCCGCGAAGTGGGAGACGCTGCTGCGCATCCCCCACCTGGATCCGGAGATCGAGCGGGTGATGCGGCCGCTGGCCGACGACGCCCGCGCGCGTGCCGGCGGCTCGCCCGCGGCGCCCACGCCGCCGGTGGCCGAGGAGGAGGCCGCCGAAGCGGGCGCGGTCGAGTCGTCGTCCCGGGCGCCGGCGCGGGCCGCCGCGGTGGCCGTCAGCGGCACGATCTCGGGGGGCGGCAACCTGGGCCCCGGGGGCACCGTCATCTGGCTGAAGCGCGCCGATGGTCGCACCCCCCGCCCGGCGCCGGCGCGCGGCAAGGTCATCACCCAGCGCAACAAGACGTTCCTGCCGCACGTGCTGGTGGTCCCGGTGGGCACCACCGTCGACTTCCGGAACGAGGACGACATCTTCCACAACGTGTTCTCGCTGTCGCGTCCGAACGACTTCGACACCGGCCTCTACCGGCAGGGGACCTCGTACCCGCAGACCTTCCGCAAGGCCGGCATGGTGCAGATCCTGTGCAACATCCACGCGTCGATGCTGGGCTACGTCTACGTCGTGGACTCGCCCTACTACGCGCAGGCGGAGGCGAACGGCGCCTTCAAGATCAAGAACGTGCCGCCCGGCGAGTACGACCTCGAAACCTGGAACGAGGCGAGCCTGCACCCGACCAAGCAGCGGCTGACCGTGGGAGCGGAGGGCGTGCGTGGGCTGGTGGTGAAGGTGTCGGGCGATAAGGCCGCCCCCACGACCCTGCCCGACAAGGCCGGCAAACCTCGACAGGCCCACCTGGGTTACTGACCCGCGGCGCGGGCCCGCGGGGTCAGATCGGGCGGGCGTCCGTGGCGTCCAGCCAGGCGATGGCCTCGCCGGCGGCGCTCTCCAGCTCGTCGAGCTTTCCCGGGAACAGGTGCGTCGCCCCCTCGACGATGGCCAGCCGCTTCGGCTCGTCCAGCTTGGCGACCAGCCGCTCGATGTCCGCGCGATCGCCGTACTCGTCGTTGGCCCCCTGGATCACCGCCAGCGGCTTTCCCCCGCGCGGTCCCTCGAGGAACGTCAGATCGAACATGCGCACGGCCAGCCCCACGCCCAGCAGGCGCGACACCCGCGGATCGCGAATGCCGGTCACCAGACCGACGCGCGCCCCGAAGGAAAAGCCGGCCATCCACAGCGGAAGGTTCGGGTGGCGGGCGGCCATGAAGTCCAGCGCCGCCTGCGCGTCCTCGCACTCGGCCACGCCTTCGCCGTAGCTGCCCGTCGAGCGCCCCACGCCGCGAAAGTTGAAGCGCAGCACGGCGGTGCCGCGATCGTGCAGCGCCTTGGCCACGCGGTAGACCACGTTGTTGTTCATGGTGCCGCCGGCCTGGGGATGGGGATGGCACACCACGGCGGCCCGCTGGGGCGCGGGCGGCTCCTTCAGCAACGCCTCCAGGCGGCCGTGAGACACGGGCAGGTCCAGCCGTCCCGAGGGCGCGATCGCCACGCGGGGATCGAGGCCAGGGGCGGCGCTGGCCGCGGGGGGCGCTGTTCGGGACGGCGAATCGTCGGGCACGGCGGAAGACTACCAGCTTCGAGGTGTTAGATTGCCCCTCAGGGGGAGACGCATGACGGAGCAAGCGGCCGGCGTGACCGCGCTGTTGGCGGCCAACGAGGCTTTCTACCGGGCCTTTCTGGCCGGAAACCTCGACGAGATGGAGAGCTTGTGGTCAGGCACGGCCTCCGTCGCCTGCGTCCACCCCGGCTGGGCCCCGCTGCGCGGGCGTGAGGCGGTGCTGGGAAGCTGGCGCTCGATCCTGGGCAGCGGTCGCGCGCCCCACGTCGTCTGCGCCAACCCCACGGCGCACGTGATGGGGGAAACAGGCTTCGTGCTGTGCGAGGAGCGGGTCGGGACCGCGGCGCTGATCGCCACCAACGTGTTCGCGCTGGAGCGCGGGATCTGGAAGATGGTCCATCACCACGCCTCCCCGGTGGCCCAGGAGACGTTCGTCATCGTCCCGAATCGGCAGGACGACGCCTCGTTGAACTGAGACCAGCCTCGATCCGGTTGAAGATCCGGATTGCATCACGGCAAAAGGGCGCCCGGCTCAGGCGTTGCCGCGCTCGGCCTGCGGCGGCTGATCGCTGAGCGGTCCGCAGTCGGCGACCACGACCGTGACGTTGTCGGGCCCTCCTGCCGCCAGCGCCGCGTCGATCAGGGCCTGGGAGGCGTCCGCCACCGTGCCCGCGCCGGCCAGGATCGCCCCGATGGTGGCGTCCGGAACGCTGCCATGCAGGCCGTCCGAACAGAGCAGGACGCGGTCGCCCTCCCGCACCTCGATGTCGGTGATGACGGGGTTCACGTTGGGCTTCGTTCCCAGCGCCTGCGCCAGCACATGGCGGAAAGGGAACTGCTCGACCTGGTCCTGCTTCAGGGCGCCGGCGGCCACCAGGTCGGCGACCAGCGTCTGGTCGCGGGTCAGCGGCATCAGCTTCCCGTCGCGCAGCAGGTACGCGCGCGAGTCGCCCACCTGGGCGATGGACAGGCGCTCGGGGGAGACCAGCGCGGCCGTGCACGTGGTGCCCATCCCGCGCTCCTCCGGGTGGGAGTTCGCCTCGTTCAGGATGACCTTGTTCGCCTGCACCACCGCGCGCTTCAGCGAGTGCGTGGGGGCGCGGCCGACGTTGTCTCCCTCCGCCTGCAGGTCACGCTTGATCGAGGCGGCCGCCAGCTGCGCCGCCACGTCGCCGGCGGCCGGTCCGCCCATGCCGTCGCAGACCAGCATCAGCACCCCGGGACGGGCCACCCAGACCTCCGTGCTGATGCACGGCCGCTCGATGCGGCCCGACTCGAGATCGGCGATGACGAACGTGTCCTGGTTCTGCTTGCGCTGCGAGCCGGTGTCGGTTCCGCCGCAGACCGTGAACATGCGGTGCGGCCTGACCTCTGCCGGCTCGTCCGGACCCGTCGCAGGTGAAAGCTGTGTCGCGCCCATGACCCGGCAATCTAAGGCGCTTCGCCAGCGAGGCGAGGGGTGCCGCCGAATGCGCAGTCGTTCCGGGACGATCCCCGCGGTCGATCAGGCCGGTGGGCTCTTGGCCAGGCCGCGCGCGGCGGCCCGGGCCAGCCCGGCCACCTTCTGGGCTATCCGGCGGGGACCTTCGAAGCTGAGGCCGGCCCGGCCCATGGGCCGCCGCGCGTCCACCACGTTGACCGACAGCTGCGGCTGACCGGGCAGCTGGGTGAACGTCAGCAGGCCGCGCTGCCCCAGGTCGAAGGTGGGGATGGCCTCGATGGACGCGCCCCCCTGCGATACGTCCAGCACCCGCACGTCCAGGTCGCGGCCCGCGTCCGAGACGTAGCGGGCGTGCCAGTCGACCGGGTAGCGGGGGAAGCGCCGCATGTACGTTCCCAGCGGGACCGGGAGCGGCGGCTCCTCGCCGGCGCTTTCCCCGGCGGGACGACCGGGTAGACAGCAGCGCAGCGACAGATCGGGCCGCGCGCCCGGCACGCAGTGGGCGGCCTCGAACTCGTTGATGTCGACCATCAACAGCTCGGCCATGGCGTGAAGGGCCCGGACGTTGCGGTCGACGCCGGTCCCCAGCAGCAAAGGCGCCGCGCCAGCGGCCCCCGAGCCGATGTGCTCGCTGGCGGACATGGTGCCCAGCAGCGGCACCGCGATTCCCAGGTAGTCGCTCAGCAGGCGCGAGGCGGCGTGCAACAGATCGGCCTGCGTGGGCCCGTGGATGCGGTTTCCGATCAGGCGCCCGCCGAAGCTGTTCAGCGCCTCGCGAATGACGGCGCGCAGCTCTGGCTTTGCGTCCAGCGCCCCCAGCAGCGCCCCCATCGGCCGCGGCGCGGGCTGCAGCAGCTCGTTCACCAGCGCGGTCGTCTCGGCGGTGGCCCCGGCCACGTGGTCCAGCTGGCGGATGACCTCTGCCCGGAAATAGCTGTAAGCCGACCGCACCGAGGCGCTATCGGGTGACGCGACGACGACGCGCAACGCGCCCAGGGCGAAGAGATCGATCAGCTCGTCCTCCCCGGCCGCCGGCACGTCGGCGATCACGACGTCCGCGTCCAGCTCCCAGACCTGCTCCAGCAACCGGTGCTGCTGCTCCGGCTGTGCGGGCAGCTCGGGCGGCCGGGCGCCCTGCGCCGAGACGAGGAAGAGATTTCGCACCGCCGTCGGCGTCAGGGCCTGCTCGACGGTCTCGACCTGCGCCTCCAGCAGCGCGCGCAGTCCCGAGACCGGCGCGTCGATCCCGAACAGTCGATGCAGGATGGGGCGGCGCAGATCCAGATCGATGAGGACCACCCGCGCGCGCAGGCCGGCCAGCGCGATGGCCAGGTTGGCGGCGATGGTGCTCTTTCCGACGCCGCGCGACCCGGTGACCGCGATGAAGCGCGCGTCCTGCCGGGTGCCGAGCGGCAGGTGCCAGCGGCCGGTCTTCAGCATGGTCACGCGCTGGAGGGCGCGGGCGCGCGAGGACAGGGCGGACGAGGGATCGAAACGGGGGCGCGTGAGCTCGTCCATGGCAGCCGTGCGTGCGAGCACAAACATCGGCGGGTGGCGCCAGGATCTGGAGGGGCGGAGTGCGGCGGGTAGATCCGGTAACTGCCCGTCAGGATTGCGGCTCGCCGCGACAGATTCGTGTCGCGCAGCCTCAAGGAATCGGCGCGGGGCGACGATGGCGGAGGGCATGACCCTGGCGACCAATCTCCAAGGAGAAATCGGACGATGGCCCTCTCGGCGCAGCTGGTAGACGGAACGATGCAGCCCGCGAAATCCACCTCCGGCCTGGTGTTCGGACCCGAGAGCCCGCTGGTCGACACGCGCCGCACCTGCGCGCGGGTGGCCCTGACGGACGCCACGGTGCTGCTGACGGGAGAGACGGGAACGGGCAAGGAGGTCTTCGCGCGTTTCATCCACAGCAGCAGCCCGCGCAATGGCCGTCCCTTCGTCCCCGTGAACTGCGGCGCCATCCCCGAGACGCTGCTGGAGAGCGAGCTGTTCGGGTACGTGCGCGGCGCCTTCACCGGCGCGGTCTCCGCGCGGCGCGGCCGGGTGGCGCTGGCCGACGGCGGCACGCTGTTCCTGGACGAGATCGGCGAGCTGCCGCTGTCGCTGCAGGTCAAGCTGCTGCGCCTCCTGCAAGAGCGGACCTACGAGCCGGTGGGCAGCTCCGAGTCGCTGCCCGCGAACTTCCGCCTGGTGGCCGCCACGAACCGCGACCTGGCCGACGAGGTGCGCGCGGGCCGATTCCGCAGCGATCTCTACTACCGGCTGCACGTGTGTCCGGTGCGGCTGCCCTCGCTGCGCGAGCGACGCCACGACGTGGCCGTGCTGTTTCGCCACTTCTGGGAGCGGCGGGGCGAGTCCCGCCCCGTCGAGCCGGCGGTCATGCAGTGCCTGACGGCCTACGACTGGCCGGGCAACGTGCGGGAGCTGGAGAACCTGGTCGAGCGGGTGTCCGTGTGCGCAGAGGGCGAGGTGATCCGGCTGGCCGATCTGCCGCTGGGCCTGCGAGCGCCTCACCTGGAGTCGGTGCAAGCGCAGCCGTCCCCGGCGGCGCAGCCGTCGGAAGAGTTTCATCCCGCCGTCGAGGCGGCGCCCCTCACCGAGCCGGCCGCCGTCGAGGCCGTCAGCGCGACGGCGGAGACGGCCGCCGCCGAGGAGGAGACTGCGGCCATCGAGCCGGTCAGCCTGCAGTCGCTGGCCACCATGGCCGCCGAGTTCCGGAACGCCGAGCGCGCCGTGAACGGCAAGCTGCGGGAGGCCAGCGGCAACACCCCCACGCCCATCCTGCAATTCCCGGTGGATCTACCGACGATGCTGCGCGACCTGGAGAACCGCTACATCAACGCGGCCCTCATGCAGACCGGCAGCAACAAGAAGGAGGCGGCGAAGCTCCTCGGCATGGGGCGGACGACGCTGGTCGAAAAGCTGCGTCGCCGGGCGACGGACGAACGCGTCGTCGCCACCCCGGAGGACTCGTCCGCATCATCGACGTGACCATCGCCGAACAGGGCAGGCGTCATCGCTTCGCCGGGGCGGGGGGCGGCGCGCGCTCTCTTCCCTGTGCGCTGCTGCTGGCCATCGCTTCGCTGGCGTGGCCGGCCGGGCCGGTGGCGGGCGCTGCGCCGCCCGCGGCCGCCGAGGGCGAAAAGCGCATCGACAAGAAGAAGGACCCGACGCCGCCGGTGCGCCTGACCATGGCGGCCACCGCCGAGCGGATCCCCTTGCCGCCCCTGCACGGTCTGGTCGAGCTGACGGTGGACGCCCTGTCGCGGTCGATCCGCCTGCGGCCGACGAAGGACGCGCCGACGGCGCTGGCGGCCAAGCTGGCGGCCCACGCCGGCGCGGTGTGCCCCAAGGTGACCGTCCGTGAAGGCGGCGTCGAGCTGACCTGTCGCAGCCGCCGCGTCGAGGCGCAGCTGACCACCGAAGGCAAGACGACGTTCCTCGACATCAACGAGCTGCGCGGGCTGCCCTGGCGGCCGGGGCTGGACGGTGCGCCTGCGTACTTCTTCGATCCCTGGCGGGTGGGCCTGGGTCAGGGCTGCCCGGCGCGCGGGGGCGTGGCCCGCGGCGAGTGCGAGCTGAAGGAGGGGCACATCCTGACCGCCGCCGCGCTGTTCCGGAACGGTCTGGCCGGCCCGCACCGCCAGATGGCCTCGCTGCGGCTGGGCGATCTGGCGCTGCGCACGGGAGATCCGCTGACGGCCGCCGGCTGGTACCGCCGCGTGGGCGCCTACGGTGTCTTCGGCCGCATGGCGTCCGAACGCCTGTGTGAGCTGACCGGCGATTGTCTGGACGATCCCGAGGAGGTGGCGCGGACCTACGACCCGAGCGGCTTACCCGAGCCGCTGCGGGCCGAGTCGGTGATGCGCCAGGCGCGCACCGAGGCCTACCTGGGCCATATCTCCGAGGCGGTGCGCATCCTGGCCGACCAGATCGAGGCGCACGGCGTCGACAGCGTGTGCCGCGAGGAGGCGGAGCTTCTGTGCCGCCGGATCCTGCTGCAGGGGATGCGCGAGGCGGTGCGCGCCCCGTCGCCGCACGCCCGTCGGGCGGAGCCGGCCGCCGCGGCGAAGGCCGCGGCGCCAGGCGCCGGCGGTGCCTCCGGCATGGCCCCCGCGACGGCCATGGCCGAGCAGCAACGGACCTTCGAAGAGAATTTGATGGAGAGCTACCTGGAGCTGCCGACCTGGGACAAGGGCCCGCTGGCCGTCGACCTGGCGGAGGCGGGCGCCACGGTGGCCATCCGCATGGGCGCGCCCGACTTCGCGGGGAACCTGCTGGCCTCGACGGCCCGCGAGGTCCCCGACGCGCGGCTGTCCGACCACCTGCTGGCCGCCGTCGAGGCGTTCCTGCGCGCCGAGGATCTGGTGCGGGCGCGTGTGATCGCGGAGTACATGGGGACCCGTCTGGGACCGAAGGCGCGTGTCAGCGAGCGCTGGAAGGCGGCGCTGAAGACCCTGGCGGCGCGCAGCGAGGAGGACGAGCTGACGGCGTCGCTGCGCGATCAGATCGAAAAGGAGACGCAGGCGACGCTGACCGGCCTGAGGGACGCCGACGCCGCCACCAAGAAGGCCACCGCGCTGATGAAGGGGCTGAAGGCCGCCAAGGCCGGCCCGGGGGCAGACGAGGCGGGCCAGGCGGAGACGAGCGACGAGCCGCAGGCCGACGCGGAGAAGGGGGCACCGACCGGAGCGGGGGGCGAGGACGACAAGGCCGCGGGCCAGCAGGCCACGGGCGGCAAGGAAGCCGCCGGCGCGCGGACGGCCGGACCGAAGGCGGCGGCGAACAAGCCCGAGGCCGGGTCGAAGCGGGGCGGCGGATGAGCGTCGGCGATCTGGCGCGCCGGCAGGGAGACGCCGCTGAAAGCCGCCCCCGTGACAGATCTCCGACTGGCACGAACCTGGCAGTCGAGTCTCTGCGAGGTCTCACATGAAAATTTTCGACACGACTCTGACACGGCTCGAGCAGTCGCTCGACGTACGGCTGGTCGAGCACAACGTGCTGGCGGGCAATGTCGCCAACGCGGATACACCGGGCTTCCGGCCCAAGGAGCTCGACTTCACGCAGGCCATGGCGGCCGCGCAGCAGGTGTCGGTCACCGACGGCATGGCAGCCACCGATGCGCGGCACATGGATGCCTCGGGCGGTGCCATGGAGGGCTCGCGGGCCACCAACGCCGCCACCATGCTGATCCAGCAGGGCGGCGGCTCGAGCCCCAGCATCGACGGCAACGAGGTCGACATCGATCGCATGATGGCGGGGCTGGCCGAGAACGGTCTGCAGTACGGCGCCAGCGCCAAGGCGGCCGGAAAGAAGCTGGCCATCCTGCGCTACGTCGCTTCGGACGGGGCGGCCTGAGCATGGACTTTCTCACCGCGCTCCGGATCAGCGGCACAGGCCTGGGGGTGGAGCGAACGCGCGTCAACCTGGCCACGTCGAACCTCGCGAACGCCGAGACCACGCGCACGGCCGACGGCGGCCCGTACAAGCGCCTCGATCCCGTCATCCAGGCGGTGCCGTTTCCGGCCGAGCTGGGCGAGGCGCAAGCGTCGGCCGGGCCGCCCATGATGGCGCAGATCTCGTCGATCGTGGCGGACAACACCGAGGGACGGAAGGTTTACAGCCCGGGCCACCCCGACGCGGACGCCGAGGGCTTCGTGACGTTCCCCAACGTCAACCCGGTGCACGAGGTGGTGAACCTGATGTCGGCGTCGCGCAGCTACGAGGCGAACGCCACCGCCATCGACACGCTGAAGACCATGGCACAGCGGGGACTGGACATCGCGCGCTGAAGCGCCGGTTCACACGAACACGCGAAAGGCCTGTTGAATGAGCATCGAAACGATTCAATCCATCTCCCAGCCCATTGGACACATCGGCGAGCAGCAGCGCCCCGGTGCGGTCGAGAAGGGCGGGCAGAGCGTCGGGCCTGGCAGCTTCGCCGAGACGCTGGGCGATGCCCTGCAGAAGGTCGACGGCATGCAGGTCGAGGCCGATCAGCAGGCCGAGAAGGTGGCCCTGGGCGGCGGAAACCTGCACGAGATGTCGCTGGCCCTGGAGAAGGCCGATGTGTCGATGCGCCTGGCCATGAAGGTGCGCAACAAGATGATCGACGCCTACCAAGAGATCATGCGCATGAGCGTGTGAGCGGCGCTGCTGGATCACCGGGACTGGATCGAAAGAGGACAAATCGCCCATGGAACCGCTGTTCAATCAACTGAGAGAGCTGCCCAGACGCCTGGCCAGCCTGCCGCCGTCGGTGAAGTTCGGCGCGCTGGCCGGTCTGGCGGTGCTGGCCGTGATCATCGCGGTCTCGCAGCTCAGCGGTTCCAGCGGCGCCTGGGAGTACGCGTTCACCAACATGACGGCCGAGGACTCGGCCGAGGCGGCGGCGCAGCTGAAGGCCGCCAAGATCCCTTTCAAGCTGGACGCGGGCGGCACGGCGCTGTCGGTGCCGGCCTCGCAGGTCTATGACACGCGGCTGATGCTGGCGGCGGCCGGGTTGCCCCGCGGCGGCGGCGTCGGCTTCGAGATCTTCGACCGGGGCGATCTGGGCGTCTCCGAGTTCACGCAGCGGGTGAACCTGCAGCGCGCCATCGAGGGCGAGCTGTCACGCACCATCTCGCGCCTGGCCCCCGTGCGCACGGCGCGCGTGCACATCACCCTGCCCGAGAAGGGCCTCTACCGCGACGAGGACCACAAGGCCTCGGCCGGCGTGGCCCTGACGCTGCAACCAGGCCGCACCATGACCGACAAGGAGATCGCCGGCGTGCGCCACCTGGTGGCCTCGGCGGTGACGGGGCTCTCCGCCGAGAACGTGACGCTGGTCGACGGCCACGGCACGGTGCTGGCGGGCGACGATTCACCCGGCGCCAAGGCGCAGAGCGCGGAGCGCGACGCCGAGCGGACGCTCGAGCATCGCATCACCGACCTGCTGGAGCCGGCGGTGGGGCAGGGGGCCGTGGTGGCGAAGGTCAGCGCCACCTTCGACGCCTCGGAGATCGAGACCACGAACGACGCGTTCGATCCCGAGGCGTCGGCGGTGCGCAGCGAGCACCACACCACCGAGCAGAACCAGCAGGACAGCGCGGGCGCCTCGGGCGTGGCCGGCGCGGTGGCGAACCAGCCGGGCGCGGGCGCGCCGGGCGGCGGCGGCGCGAACCGCGGCGTCAGCAACCGCGAGGACGAGACCAAGAACTACGAGATCTCGAAGACGGTCACCCACACGGTGACGCGCGGCTCGCGCCTGAAGCGGCTGTCGGTGGCGGTGCTGCTGGACGCGCCCGCGGGCAAGACACGCAGCGAGGCCGAGATGAAGCGGCTGGAGTCCCTGGCCAAGGGCGCCGTCGGGTTCGACGCGGCCCGCGGCGATCAGTTCCAGATCTCCTCGCAGGCCTTCACCAAGCCGGCCGAGCCGGAGGAGTCGAAGGTCTCCGTCCTCGACTCGCCGCGCATCATGCGCATCGCCCAGCTGGTGGGCGGCGTGGTGCTGCTGCTCATCGCGGCGCTGGCCATCGGGAAGATGCGGGCACTGGCCTCGCCGCAGCCGGCCCTGGCCACCCAGGCGGGCAGCGTGGCCATGCTGCGGCCGGGCGCCCGCGTGGGCGAGCTGGAGGCGATGATGGATCAGCAGGCGCTGCCGGCCGCCGGCGGTGGTCAGGCGGCGCTGGGCCCGGCGGCCGATCCCAACGTGGTGGTGCGCGACCGCGCCCGCGACGTGGCCCGGAATGACCCGGCGCGCGCCGCCCACCTTCTGAAGGCCTGGATCGATTCGGACAGCGAGCAGAGGAGCTAAGCAGTGGCAGACGCAGCACCGACGAACGGCGACAAGGCGGACAACAAGAAGCAGCCGGGACCGGGCACGCAACGCGCGGCCGCCCTGATGCTGGGGCTGGGGCCCGACGTGGCCGCCGCCGTGTTCCAGCACCTCGACGAAACCAGTGTCCGCGCCATCGCCCAGGGCGCCAAGCAGATCCGGCGGCAGCCCACGGCGGTGCCGCAGGCGCTGGGCGCGTTCGTCGAGGCGCTGGACATGGTGGGCGGCGACACCGCCGCCGGCGACAACCTGCTGCGCGAGGTGGCGGCCCAGGTGCTGGGCGCCGACGTCGTGCGCCGCGCCTTCGATGGGGCGGCCCCGCCCCCCCAGGCCGACGAGATCCTGGGGCCCGTGGCCCTGGCCGATCCCGAGGCGCTGGCCATGGTGCTGGCCCGCGAGCAGCCGCAGACGGTGGCGCTGGTCCTGGGCGCGATGGAAGGCACGCGCGCCGGCCAGGTGCTGAAGCTGATCCCCGAGGCGCAGCGACCGCAGATCCTGCGGCGGCTGGCCACCCTGGAGGCGGTGTCGCCCGAGGTGTTGCGCGAGGTGGGCAACGCGCTGTCGATCGAGCTGCGCGCGTCGGTGTCGACGGGCATGCGGCGCTTCGACGGCAAGGGCGCGGCCGTCGAGCTGCTGCGCCGCACCCCGGCCGCGCAGCAGACCGAGGCGGTGCAGGAGATCGAGAAGGACGATCCCGAGCTGGCCGCCGAGCTGCGCACCAAGCTTTTCACCTTCCAGGATCTGGTGAACCTGTCCGATCGCGACGTGCAGACGTTCCTGCGCGAGGTGGACACCAGCCGGCTGGGCGTGGCCCTGAAGGGCGCCGCCGCGATGGTGAAGGACAAGATCATGAAGAACATGTCCAGCCGCGCCGCCCAGATGCTGTCCGACGACATCGGCGCGATGGGCCCGGTCAAGCTGGCCGACGTCGAGCTGGCCCAGAGCGAGCTGGTCAAGATTGCCTTCACCCTGGCGGAGCAGGGACGGATCACCGTCGTCGGACCCGCCGACAAGATGGTGTAGCGGAGACGCCGACCCATGGCCACGCCTGCCTCGTCCCGCCATACCCGCAGCCCCGGCTTCCTGACCGGGGCACGCCCCAAGAACGTCCATCCGCTGTTCGGGGGCGCCCCCGGCGCCGAGCCCGAGCTGATGTTTCCCGGCGAGTCGGACCAGGATGACGAGGTGGGGGTGGAGTCGCTGGCCCCACCGTTGCCCACACCGCCCTCGATGATGAGCCAGGAATCCTCGGAGAAGCTGGCGCAGGCCATCACCGAGCTGAAGAAGATCGGCAGCCGCCTGGGCGCCGAGATCGGCTCCACGGCGCTGGAGATTGGCTGCTTGCTGGCGCGTCAGATCATCGACGCGGAGCTGAAGACGGATCCGGAGGTGCGCGTGGCCATGATCAAGGCCGCCATCCGCCGCCTGGGCGAGTCGACCAAGGTGACGGTGCGCCTGGCGCCGGTGGACCGCGACACTGTCGCCTCTCTGGCGGGCCAGGGCGAATTGCTGGGTCTACCTCTGGCCAGCATCGAGCTGGTCGCCGACATGAATCTGTCACCAGGCGACGCGATCGTGGAGTCCGACACGGGAATGGTGGACGGACGGCTTGGCACACGCCTTGAAGAGCTCCGTCGCGTGCTTGGCCCTGTCATGAAACCGAAGGACGGCGAGTCGTGATCGACGGCGTTCGCGCCGACAATCGGATCATCGCGCGCGTCCGCAAGGCGCTGGCCGACGCCGAGTCCATGCCGCTGGCGGGCAAGGTGACGCGGGTGTCGGGCATCATCGTCGAGGCGACGCTGTCGACGGTGGCGGTGGGCAGCGCCTGCGAGATTCGCCTGCCGGGCAACCGGTCGCTCACCTCCGAGGTGGTTGGCTTCTCGAAGAACCGCGCCCTGCTGATGCCGTTCGGCGATGTCGCCGGCGTCAGCGAGGGGTGCACGGTGTGGCCGCGCAGCACCGGCGCCGACATCCCGGTGGGAGAGGCGCTGCTGGGCCGCGTGGTCGACGCCGGCATCCGCCCGGTCGATGGCGGTCCCGCCCTGACGCTGCCGCAGCGGGTGCCCCTGTACGCGGCGCCCCCGTCGGCCATGACCCGCCGGCGGATCTCCCGCCCGTTGCCGCTGGGCGTTCGCGCGCTGGACGCCTGCCTGACGGTGGGCGAGGGCCAGCGCGTCGGCATCATGGCCGGCCCGGGCGTCGGCAAGAGCGTGCTGATGGGCATGCTGGCGCGCGGCGCCGCCGTCGACGTGATCGTGTGCGGCCTGGTGGGCGAGCGCGGCCGCGAGGTGCGCGAGTTCGTGGAGCGCGATCTGGGGCCGCAGGGGCTGGCGCGGACGGTCGTGGTGGTGGCCACCGCCGACGAGCCGCCGCTGGTGCGCGTGCGCGCCGCCGTGGCGGCCACCGCCGTCGCCGAATACTTTCGCAGCCGCGGCAAGAAGGTGCTGCTGCTGGTCGACTCGCTGTCGCGCGTGGGCATGGCCCAGCGCGAGATCGGTCTGGCCGCCGGCGAGCCGCCCACGTCGCGCGGGTACCCGCCGTCGGTGTTCGCGGCCCTGCCTCGCCTGGTCGAGCGCGCCGGCAACGCCACGGGCGAGGGGAGCATCACCGCCATGTACACCTGCCTGGCCGAGGGCGACGACCTGTCGGATCCCTTCGTGGACGCGGCGCGGGCGGCCCTGGACGGTCACTTCGTGCTGTCGCGCAAGCTCGCCGACAGCGGTCACTTCCCGGCCGTCGACGTGCTCGGCAGCGTCAGCCGTTGCATGTCGGACGTGACCACGCCCGAACATCGCAAGCTGGCGATGGAGGCGCGCGAGGTGCTGTCCACGTACCGGGAGGCCGCCGATCTGGTCGAGGTGGGCGCCTACGTGCAGGGTTCCAATCCACGCGTCGATCGCGCCTTGCGCAGCGTGCACCTGGTGAACGCGCTGTTCCGGCAGGGCCCGCAAGAGAAGTACACGCTCGAGAGCACGCTGGACGGCCTGAAGAAGGCGCTGGACGGCGCACCGGTGGCGGTGGCGCCCGTGGGGGGAGCGCGCCGTGGTTAAGGGGCTGGGCCTCTCGGCGCTGGCCGTGACGGCGTTCGTCGTGTCGATGACGGCCGGGTCCGGACGCGCCGCGGAGCCGACCCCGGTGGCGAAGACGTCGGCCAAGCCAGAGGCCACCAGGCCGGATGCGACGAAGGCAGACGCCGCCAAGGCGGACGCCGCGCAGGCCGTGGTGGCCGCTCCCGTGAAGACGAGCGCGCCGGCCGCCAAGGACGCCGGCGGGAAGCCGGCGATCCCCGCCGGGGCCAGCGGCCGCGACGTCAAGGACCCGAACGCCGCCAGCGCGCCGGGGAAGGCCACCGAGGGTGAGGCCAAGGAGACATCGAAGGAGGCGTCGAAGGACACCTCAAAGACGGCGTCGGTGGCCGGGACGACCAGCCCGCGCCGGACGAAGTCGAAGCACAAGCGCGATGGCTCGGCGAGCGACGACGAGCCCCAGTTGCCGCCGGGGCAGGGGCCGCCGCCCCCCTCGCCGCTGTCCGCGACGGATCTGCATCAGGAGGCGAACCGCGAGCGCGGGCCCGGTGGCGACTTCAACGCCCCGCCGCGCGTGAAGCTGGAGCAACTGCTGTCCGAGGTCGGCAAGGCACGTCAGTCGCTGCACGACGACACGCTGAAGCTGGAGTCCCTGGCCGGCAACGAGCCGTCGCGCGGCGGCGAGTCCGTGACCGCCGACGCGCCGGCGCCTGCCGTGCCGGGCGGGCCGCAGCCGCCGCAGAAGAATCCGCTGGACGTGCTGGCCAAGGCGCTGCGCGGGATCAAGCCCGAGCAGGCCGGCCCGATCGTGGCGCGCCTGGACAAGGGACTGGCAGCCACCGTGCTGCTGAAGATGCCGCCCGCCGACGCGGGAAAGATCATGGGCGCGCTGAAGCCCGAGGTCGCCGCCGAGCTGGCCACGCAGATCGCGATGCGCGCGCCCTCGCCGCCCGGAGGGAAGCGATGACGTTCTTGCCCAGGATCACGACCACGCTCGCCAGCGCGTCCGAGCCGTCGGAGCATGGCGCCGGCCACCGGCACGGTGCCTCGCAACGTCCCCACGGCGCAGGGGAGGGCGCGCCCCACCAGGCAGGCGACGCCGCGTCCGACCACCCCCATACGCCGGTCTCTCCCGATTCCTTCGAGCACACGACGTCCGCGGACCTGTCCGAGCTGACCGGCGGCCCGACGGCGAAGACGAACGGAAGGCACGGCTCGCGTCCCCGCGCCGCCGGCGGTCCGAGCTTCGCGGCCGAGCTGCAGAAGAAGGTCGTATCGGACGCCCAGGAGCCCCAGCAGGCGGACCTCTCGACCGAGCCGGGGCTGGTCGCCGCCTCGCCAGAGCAAGGCCTGTTCGAGACGCCGGCGGAGCAGGGCCTGTTCGACGACGACCAGCAGGAAGAGCGGCCTCCGTCGCGGACGCAGGTGCCACAGGGATTCGCCCTTGCCGCGTCGGAAGAGACGCTGCCCCCCCGGGCGAACGGGGTGGGGGAGGCGCTTCGGGCGGCCGGCGCCGATGCCGTCGGCCCCGCGGGCGGCGCGCCGCTCGGCCTCTGGTCCGCGGGTTTGCCGCGCACGGTCGTCAATGGATCGGGCAAAGCGCCGAATAGCGATGCCATGTCGGTGTCCCCCCGCCTTTCGACGGGAGCGCACGTCCACGCGGACGTGGAAGCCGAGCCGCGTCCATTTGCGGAAGACGCTCGCTCGGACAGCCCGGCGCTGATGACCCACATGACGGCCGCCGTCGAGCACGCCCTGTACGTCGAAGACGCCGTCTCCGCCGAACCGCGCCTCTCGCCTGAACACCGTGACGGCGGCGCGACGGTGTCGTCTCACGCTGGCGGTGAAATGCCGGCGGCTGTTCCCGTCGCGGCCCAGCCGGCGCAGGTCACCTCGCCGCGGGAGCCGCAGGGGCGCGCGCCCCTCGAGCATCCGACGTCCGTCGTTCACGGCTCGCTCGATCAGCGGCCGCCGCAGGCCCGCCCCCCCGAGGCCTCTGCGCCGTCACCGGCCGCGGCCGCCATGGAGAGTCACGCGCGGCAGGAACAGCCGGCGCGTCACGGGCGGCAGGAGCAGCCCGCGCTCGCCGACCGGCAGCCGTCGGCGGCGTCTCGCGCGCTGCCGGCCCCCGGCGCTTCGCCGCAAGCGCCCGACCTCCAGGCCGCGCCGTTCCCTGCTTCGTCGACCGGCGAACCTTCGTCTGCCACGCCGTCGCCCCTGCATGCTCCGTCCCGGGGAGGAGCGCAATCCAGCCCGCCGTCGCAGCAGCCGCCCTCCGGGGCCCGCGTCGCTGCTCCCATGCAGGCGCCGTCCGCTGCGCCGCCTGTCCCTGCCGGGACCACCTCCTCCGTCTCGCTGCCGTCCTCACCGAAGATGGCGGATGTCGCCGCCGCCCCGGTCGCGCCGGTTCCTCGCAGCCAGCCGGGGGCCGTGCCGGCCGACGGAACGCGCGCCAGGATTCCCGCAGCTCCTGCCGCCTCCCGGTCGTTCGCGCGGGCCGGCGCGGCTTACGCGCAGGTCGCGGAGGGCGAGCCGGTGGTGAAGCCGGGGCGTACGCCGGCCTCCGCCCCGCGCGCCGTCGCCGCGCAACAGCCGAGCCCCGCCGCCTCTGCCGATCCGGTGGCGGCGCCCGCTCCGTCTCGGGCTCCGTCTCCGGTCAGCGCGCCACCGTCTGCCCGGTCCCCGCGCGCGGAGAAGGCCGCCCGGACCAGCCCCGCCGGCGAAAGTTCGAGCCCGAGCGCGCCCCGCGTGCCGCCGGCCGTCTCGCAGCGAGGCGGGAGCGCGGCGAGCGAGCCGCCCGTCGTGGGTCTGGCCGGGGCGCGTTCCCCGGTGGCCGCTTCCGAGGTTCCCGCGGCGACCAGCGAAGTTCCATCCCCGACCGAGGATCACCCCATCGTGGGGTCGTCCCTCAGGCCCGGGACGCCGCCGCAGCCTTCGGCGACGCCATCTGCTCCCGCGGGCGATCGAGCCCCGGCGCAACCGCGCGTCGTCGCCGACACCAGTCCCCTCGAAGCGCCGCCCACGCTACAGGCGACGTCGCCCCACCTGCCCCCCGCGCCGTCCCGCTTCGCGGGCGCGCCGCCGCACGGGCCGTCGTCCCCTGTTGCTTCTCCCGCTTCTTCCCGTTCGTCCTCGCCTCTGCCTTCCCGTTCGTCTTCCGCTCCGTCTTCTGCTC
>Ga0105237_10000102_pt1 | contig 118684 bp, 87 predicted proteins | sample KBSC24metaG_FD_81520 | JGI IMG/M metagenome (GOLD analysis project Ga0105237, IMG submission 81520) | Corn rhizosphere microbial communities from Kellogg Biological Station, Michigan, USA - KBS C2-4 metaG | ecosystem: Host-associated > Plants > Roots > Rhizosphere > Soil | place: Michigan, USA...
GCCCTGGCGGTCGAGGCGATCCCCGGCTCGCTGCAGGCCATCCTCGCCCGCCTGCTCGAGCCTTCGGTGGAGCGGCGCTATCGGACCGCCGCCGCGGCAAAGAAGGATCTGGCGCGGTGCCTGGAGGGGTGGCGGAGCCAGGCGGTCATCCCGGACGTCGCGCCCAGCGTCGAGGAGCGGGGAGAGGTGGTGGTGTTTCCCGACGAACCCTACGGGCGAAGCGAGGTCCGCCAGATCTTGTCGGAGGCCCTGTTCGAGGCGGCCGCCGGCAACCCCACGTTGATCCTGCTGACCGGGGACGGGGGCGGGGGAAAGTCGACCATTCTGGCGGATCTGCGGCGGACGGCCTTGGCTGAGGGGGCCATCGTCCTGGGCGGGGGCTGGGGGCTCTTCGATCGCGACGTTCCTTTTCGGGGTCTGACCCCCGTCTGCGAGCAGCTGGTGGAGTGGTTGAGCACGATGGACGAACCGAGCCGACGCCAGCGCATCGAGGAGCTGCGCGGCGCGCTGGGCGAGAGCTGCGGTGTGGTGACGGAGGCGTTCCCCGTGCTCGAGTCGGTGCTGGGGATTCATCCCCGGCCTGCCGTCGTGGGGACCGTCGAGCGCCAGAACCGGCTCACCTACTGTTTCACTACTCTCCTGGCGGCGCTGGGCCGCCCCGGATCTCCATTGGTCCTGTTGCTGGAGGACGCCCACTGGTCGGACGAGGCCAGCCTTTCGGTGCTGCATCGCCTTCCCGGCCGTGCGGCGCCGCGCCACCTGCTGTGCGTCAGCACGGTCCGCACCGGTGCGGACGGCGCGGACGACGCGTTCGCCGCCGATCTCGAAAGCGTGTGTCTCTCCCGTGGGCAGACGGTTCGTGTCGTGGCCGTCACCCCCTTCGAGCAGGCCGACACCGAGTCGTTCCTGTCGGCCGCGCTTGGCGTGCGTTCCGAAGAGACACGGGGTCTGGCGACCGTCTTGACGGAGATGTCGGACGGAAATCCGCTCGCCTTGCGCGAGCTGCTGGCAGAGATTGCCGCCCAAGGGCTGATCAGGTTCAGCCGCGACGAGGGGCGGTGGACTTGGCGCGCCCAGGAGATCCAGCAGTGCTACGTGCCCGAGGACGTGGCCCGGATCATCGCGAGCCGTCTGTCCTCGCTCCCGCCCGCGGCGCTGGAGGTGTTGCAGGCGGCCGCCTGCGTCGCCGCGCGCTTCGACGTCGCGGCGGTGGTCAGGTTGCTGGAGCGGTCGCCCGGCCAGATCGTCGATGCCCTGAACCGCTGCCACCAGGCCGGGTTCATCATCCCCGTCGCGGTGAGCGGACCAGGCCCCGGCGACGGCAACACCGTCTTCGAGTTCAGACACGAGCGCGTGCAGAGCGCCGCTTACGCCAGCCTGGAGGCAGCGGTGCAAGAGCGCTTCCACGCGGCCCGCGGCACAGCGTTGCGCGCGGCTTACGAGGAGACACAGAGGGCGGATCTGCTGTTCGAGGCGCTCACCCACCTCAACCGCAGCCATGCCCTGCGTGGCGGAGGCGAGGATCAGGCCCTGGCGCGGTCGAACTACGCTGCGGCACTGCTGGCGAAGCAATCGATGGCCCACAGCGTGGCCGCCCAGCTGCTGAACCATATGGAGGCACAGCTGCCCCGCGACATCTGGACGTGGGACCCGGCGCTGGCCTTCGAGTGCGCGTTGCTCCGCGCCGAGTGCGCGTACCTGTCGAAGGATACTGACCGGGCCGTCGCCACGTACGCGGAGTTGCTGGGGCAGGTCAGCGAACCAGCCCGGCGCATCACGATCCTGATGGCCCGATCGCAGATGCTGACCAACCTGGGGCGCTTCCGCGAGAGCATCGCCGACGGCGTCGCCTGCCTGCGGCTGCTGGGACACAACCTGCGCGTCGATCCGCGGCGAATCCACACTGTGCTGCCCCTGTTGCGCATGATGCGGCTGCACCGCCGCCTTCCTCCGCCCGACGCGGCGATGCCCCTGGCCGACGTCGACGCGAAGACGGCCCAGATCATGGCGGTGCTGGCCGAGCTGTGGGGGCCGGCGTTCTGGGTGAACGAGAACCTCACCGGGCTGGTTGTGTTCGCCATGGTCCGGCTGTCGCTCACGCGGGGCAACATCGGCGCATCGGCGGTCGGCTACGGGTCCTACGGCGTGTTCCTGGCCACCGCGATGAAGAAGGAGCGGATGGGCCGGCAGGTGTGCCGGTTGGGCGTCGAAGTCGCCGAGAGGACGAACTCGCACCTATACCTGGGCCGCGCGCGATTCATGTACGAGGCCTTCTTCGGGCCCTATGATCGCGCACTTGGCACGGCCCCGGACGCCTTCCGAGAGATCGCCACCGCCTGTCTGCGCGCCGGCGACTACTCCTACGCAGGTGCCGCCGCCAACATGTTTCTCTACTACCTGGCGGTGGTGGGCATTCCGCTGTCGGACTTCGGCCTTCAAGCACGCGAGATGATCGGCGCCGCCCGGCAGACCGAGCAGAGCCGGACGCTGCTGACCGTCGAGATCTTGCAACGTTGGATCGCCGTCCTGGAGGGACGAGAGGACCACACGCCCCCACGCTTCGCCGACGCGCTGGAAGGTCCTCACCAGCGAGGCAGCGAGAACGAACAAGGCGTTTACCACCTGTTCGAGATATCCCTCTGCTACCTGCTCGAGGATTACAAGGACGCGGAGCCGCACATCGCTTTCATGCCGGGAAACAAGATGTGCGCCGGCTACTTCGCTGCATACTTCGCTTTCTTTTCGGCGTTGGTCATCGCGAAGCAGATCGAGGCCGAGCCCAGCCGGAAGAGAGGGTGGGCGCAATTTCGTCGACACCACCGAGTCGTGAAGAAGCAGGCCGAGCGGCAGCCGCAAAACTTTCGCCACAAGTCGATGCTGCTGGCGGCGGTCGAGGCAGACTCTCAGGGCAGGACCACCCAGGCCGTCTCCCTCTTCGAGGCGGCCATCGCCGACGCACGAGACAACGGGTTTATCCAGAACGCCGCCATCGCGGCCGAGTTGCTCGCGGAGCACTTCCTGCGCCAGGGGAGTCCGTCGGCCGCCGATCCCCATTTTCGCAACGCCCGCCTCTGGTACCACCAGTGGGGCTGCCTGCGAAAGGTGGGCTCGATCGACCGTCGGCTGGCGTTGTGGGCCCCCCGCAGAGACACGCCCCATAGCGGCGCGTCTGAAGTGGCCAGCGCCTGGGCCCGGGATGTGCGGCCGGTTCTCGAAGCATCGCGGGCGCTCTCGGCCGAGACCGAACCGGCGCAGCTTACCGAGCGCCTGATGAGCTCGATCCTGGAGCACACGGGCGCCACCCGGGTGGTTCTGCTGACGCGGGAGGGTTCCACGCCGACGGTTGCCTGCGAGCGGCATTATCCCCCGCGTGAAGACGGCCCCAAGGTGGAGCGCCCAGCGGACGACCTGCCCGAGGCGGTGATCAACTACGTGGATCGTCTGGGCCGGCCGGTTCGCCTCACGGCGGGGCCGGGGCACGAGCTGTTCGGCCGGGATCCTTACATGAAGGTACATGGCGGCCGGACGCTGCTGTGCGTCCCTCTGATGCACATGCGGAAGAAGCTGGGCGTTGTCTTCATCGAGAAGGAAGGCGCCACCCCGCTTCGCCAGAGCGACCTGGTTACGGCTGAGATCCTGGCGGGCCAGGCCGCCGCGACGCTGAGCAGTGCCCGCGAGCAAAGCGCGCGTGTCACGGCGCTGCAGAACCAGATGCACCCGCATTTCTTGTTCAATGCCCTGAACGGGATCGCCGAGTTGACCGCGGCCGATCCGATGCGGGCGGAGAGCGCGGTGCTGGGCCTGGCCGCGCTCTATCGCAGCATCCTCGACACCTCGAACCGTCGCGCCATCTCCCTGGCGCGTGAGTTCGAGATTATCGAGTCGTACCTGGCCCTCGAGAAGCTGCGCTTCGGAAGTCGATTGGACTATCGCTTCGACGTGCAGGGCGACATCACCAGGCCGCTGCTTCCTCCGCTGGTGCTGCAGCCCTTGGTGGAGAACAGCGTCAACCATGGCATCGCGCGCAAGGTCGCGGGGGGCACGGTCACCATCACGGCTCTGGTGAACGCCGAGCGGGTGCACGTCCGCATCAGTGATGATGGTGCCGGATGGGAGCTGGGAGGCAGCGGCCTTGGCGCCGGAACAGGGCTGAAGTCGACGCGGCGCCGCCTCGAGCTGTTCTTCGGCGGGGAGTACGAGCTGACCATCGGCTCCAAAGATGGGGTGAGCCTGGATCTATTCTTTCCGGTGCGGATCGACGAGCAGGGACCTTGACGCTTGAACAGGACTCCGCCGACTCACCACCCGGTTTGGGAGATCACGCCAGATTCCTTGTCCGCCACGCCGAGGATCACCGCGCCCCGCATCTGCCACAGGTCCAGGATGTCGCCGAAGGCGGCGCGGAAGCCTGCTGGCGTGCGGGCATCGTTGCGGTTCAGCGCCTCGGCGATGGCCCGCGCGTCTCCGGCGAGGTCGCCGGGGTGCACGCTGGCCCCTAGCGCGCTCTCGAACGCCACCAGCTTCTGGCGCACCTCGGGCGGCACCTGGAAGGGCGGCAGGCGCGAGAAACGCCGCGGCTCCGGCGGGGTGCGGGTCAGCTCGGAGAAGCGATGGTCGGTGGCGAGCGCCAGCAGCGACGTGTGCAGCCACTGCTGCATCGGCCCCACCGTCGGGGCGTCGGGGCTGTCCGCCTTCAACCCGGACAGGGGATAACCCTCCCACACCAGCAGCGCCTGAACCAGAAAGCGACGAATGCTCATGGAGAGCAGCTGCGGGTTGACGCCGGTGGGATTCACGAACACGACCACGTCCGGGCCGGATGGCGGACCGGCCACGGGCGGCGGTGGCATGCCGGGGCGAAGCTGGCCCGCTTCGAAGCGGTGCCGGCGGGCATCGATGAAATAGACGTCCTTGCCCGTGATCGACTCGATCCGGTCTGCGAGGACGTGAACCTCCTCGGGAAGTTCGTCGAAGCCGATCTCGGCGCCCGGAAAGCGGGACATGGGGGCCGCATCCTCGACCAAAATGGGGCGCACGACAAGCCGCGCGAGCTGCCAGTCAGGCGTCATGTTCGCCGCCCGCCAGTCCCCGCGCCTTCGACAAGGCAAGGCCACGTCTGCCAAAGAAAGGGTCGGTCGCGGAGGTGTCCGACGATGGTTCGAGGCCCGCGGGACCGAGAGACCCACTTCGCACTCGGGTCAGAACACCCCCGGTGGCACGAGCCCGTTGTCTTGCTCGAACGGAAGGACGTCGCGGATGTAGACCTGGCACGTTCCACAGCGCGCGTCCGCCACCCGGGTGAAGTCGTACGGGACGCCGTACGCTGCCGTCGCAGCGGCGGCCGTCGCCCGGATGACGCGGAGCTTTGCCGCCTCATCACCAGGTGCGCGCAGGCTGCCGCCTGCGCGGTAGCTGAACGGGTGGTCGGCGTCCAGGGCAACGGTCTCGACGGGTCAAGGCGATCGGCGCGGGCCGCCGGCGCGTTGTTCGCGTGTCTACGCGCTGGCTGCCCCGAGGCGACGCGCCGCGTGCGGCGCGCCATCATGGTCGCGATCAGCTACCTCGCGCGAGGTGTCCAGACGGACAGGACGGGAACGGTGGTCGCCGCTCCCTCGTGGGAAGCGTCGCCAGTGAAGGTGGCCGTGACCGAGCCGGGGGCCGTCATCCTGGGAGGGGTCACGGTGCAGCGGCCGACTCCCATCGCGTCCGTCACGGCCGTGCACGAACGGGTGACCCAGCGGACCCTCATGGTGAGGGTGATGGTCTGCCCGACCAGCGGGGAGGTCCTCTCATTGCGCAGGAACAAGCGCGCCGCGAGCGGCACCGTGGCGCCCTCGAGCACCCTGGGGCCCCGATAGACGATCGCGGTCGCCGCCCGCGCGACGGAGAACGATGCGGTGGTCTGGCTGGCCGCCAGGTTCGTCGAGCCGGCGAAGCTGACCTTCACCTCGGCCGGCCCGGCGGGTGCGTTGGCAACGACGCTACAGGCGGCGCGTCCGTCGGCATCGGTGACCGCCGTGCAGGTTTGTGTTTCGAGCGTGAACGTCAGGGGTTGTCCGGCAACGCCGCCTGAATCGGTGCTCAGGCGGGCTGCGAGCGAGACCGCCTGGTCGAACACCCCTGTCGTTGCCCCCGCGTATACCAGCGAGGTCTTCACCAGCGTCGGCGCGGTGAGATCCAGGATGCGGGCATTTCCGAGGCTCCCGCCGTAGGTGGCGACCACGCAGCAGGTGCCGTTCGGGACGAGTGACGTGACGGACTCGTCACCCGGTCCGGCCGCGATCGACAGCGGCTCCGAGTCGACGACCGCTCCGCCGCGCGTCACGCGCGCGGCGTAGAGGTCGACACCCGTGGCAGTGGCGCGTCCGTCCGACCAAGCGATGACGTACATCCCGCCGTTGAAGGCGGCGGCCAGGTTTCCGCTGGTACGTGGCGCGGCCGAGATCACGAAGGGCTCGCCCGACGGTCCGAGGTCGGGGGCGCGGACCTGGCCCCAGACGGTCTCCCCGTCGAGCCACGCCAACAGGAACGATTCGCCATCGGACGCGAGCGTGTGCGGCTGGTCGTTGTAGCGTTGCTGGCTCTGGTATGGCCAGGGATCGGGCACGACGGGCGCAGGGGGCAACGAGACGACAGGGGCGGTGTCACCACCACTGCTGGTGGGAACGCGTGCGCCGGTCCAGATGGTCGGTTCCCAGCGATTGGGGTAGAGAGGACTGCCGGGGGGCGGAATTCCGGGCGGGAGAAACCTTTGCCAATTCGTAGCCGAATAGACCACGTTGAAACCACCCGGCCCGGTCACGACCGACCCGCTTTGATCCTGAGCGCCGGTCGTCGACGCGATGGCGGGCATGGGGAGCGTGACCACGTCTGCGCTGCCTGCGATCACCCGGAGACCGTGGAGACGCCGGTGATCTGGGTAGGTCATGGTGGCCAACACGCCCTCTGACCACAGAACGAGAGAGGCGCCATCCTGGTGAGCGACCACCGCGCCAGCGATGCTGTCACTGGCAAAATGCGGCAACGAGACGAGTACGACCGGATCGGCCGTCGGGACGCCGTTCGCGGAAAGCGACAGCAGCGAGAGAGTGAAGCGGAATCCCTGATCCAGGGGAGAGATCGCAGCGACGAAGCCGGTCCCATCATCGGCAAGGTCCAAGATGTCACCCGGAAAGGTCAATTCGCCAGGATCGAGCCACGAGCCGTCGGGCGCCAGCCGGCGCCAATGCTCGCTGGTGGCCTCCTGCCACCGCAACAGCGTGCCACGCGAGGATGCCGTCGCGGTGACCGTTCGCGTTCCCGGCGGCGAGGGCGGCGGTAGGAGCTCCGGTCCGGCGGAGAGCGGCTGCGTCGAAGCGACTTCACTGACCGGCGGTGGGGGAGGGGACTCCGCGCCGCAGCCCACTCCTGTGCCTCCGATGAGGGCCAATCCGATCACCCACGATGTCTTCTTCATAGAACCTCGAGCAGCAAGGCGCGCGCCGCGACGGAGCCGCGTCTCGGTTGTCGAGTGCACCGGTGCGATCGCGCACGTCCTGCGGCTCCGACGGTCGCCGCGCGCATAGGTTTCATGAATATGGCTCACCACGGGGTTTCGGAGATCATCCCCGAGTTCTTGTCCGCCACGCCCAGGATCACCGCCCCGCATCGCCCACAGGTCCAGGAGCTCGCCGAAGGCGGCGCGGAAGCCGGCTGGCGTCCGCACATCGTTGCGGTTCAGCGTGGCGTCGGGGCTGTTTGGCTCAGTCCCGACAGGGGATAGCCCTCCCGCACCAGCAGCGCCTGAACCAGAAAGCGCCTCGCGCGGCGCATGCTCGATCGGATGAAGGCGTTTCTCTGGGTGCCGATCGCCCCTGGTCTGGTCTTGCTGGCTCTCTTGATCGCAACCCGCCGCCGGTAGCACGAGTCATCGCGCGGCGCGACCGTCACTCCGGCGTGGTCTTCGGGGGCGCCGCGGGGCGCCGCACGATGGACGGCAGGACGTAGGCCGCCCAGACCATCGTCCCGAGCAGCCACAGGGAGGCGGCGATCCCCAGCGAGCGGAAATAGCTGTTCGGATTGGCGACGGCCGAAATTCGAAACATCATGGCGACGGCGAACAACAGACCGAAGGCCACCACGGGCCAGGCGCGCGCGGCTTGCCGGGACTCCTGACCCGTGTGAGCAAAGGTGACGTGGGTCGAGACGGAGAACGCCAGCACCCCGAAGCCGCCCACGAACATCACATGCAGCGCCTCGACGCGGACCCCGGGGAACACCGCGGCGCCGAACAGGCCGACGGGGATCGCCCACATGGCCATCCACAGCAGCCGCCGGTTCGTTCCGGGACGGGACGGCGGTCGCCAGGTGCCCGACGCCACCAGCACCGCGAGCGCGATCGCGCCGCGGACGCTCGCGCCGGCGCGTGGCCAACCCCCGGCCTCGGCCACCAGGCTGGCGATGATGCCCGCCGCTGCCGCCGCGTAGGCGAGGGCGGGCCGGCGCTGCCCCGGACCGACATCGGGCGCCGCCTCGCCCCGGCCGGCGAGCGGCAGAAAGAACGCCCCCACGCCCAGCGCCAGACAGATGAACACGCCCTCGAAGGTGAGGCGCTCGCCCAGCACGAGCGCCCAGTTCGAGGCGGCGCGGCGGCCCACGATGCCCAGCGCGGCCCCCACCAGCCCGGCCAGCAGTCCAACCGGCACCATCGCGAACGAGGCGGGCGGCCGCCGCGGGGCCGTCGACTGGACGGCGATCGGGTGCCCCGGCCCCACGTCGAAGAACCGGCGCACCGCGAATTGCGCGAGCGTGAGCAACGCTGCGGCGTACGCAAGCTGGCCAATCGCGTCGTACTCGAAGAGCGTCGCCAGGGATACCGCCGGAAGGAATATCAGGAGCGCGCCCAGTTCGAGCCAGCTGGCGGGGGCGGTGCGCGTCCGTTTGGGAATCGCCGTGCAAAGGAAGCCGGCCGCGAACGCCAGCAGGAAGGACTGGGTCTGGGTGACGCCGTGAAAGCGACGCAGGTAGTGCGAGATGAGGCCCGTGGTGAAGAGAACCCAGTGCGCCACCCCGAGGATCCCAAGCAGGAAGGCCAGCGGGAAGAACAGGCGATACGGTTCGGCGCGAACATGTTGCCACCGACCGCTGGACGCCGTCATGCCGACCGGCACGGGAGGCGGCAGAGACCCTGTCATCGAAGCGCGCCTCCTGGCCGCCGCAACCATCGTGCGGGTGTGGTGATCGCGCTGGTCATCGCCGATGCATGTTAGCGCGGCGGCACCCAGGACTACGCAGGGCGGTCTCACGCAGCGGCCGGCGAGAGGCAATCCGGGTGAGTGCGATGGACCACGCCAAGTCGGACCCTTCACCCTGCCGTTCTCCAGCAGCCGCCAAGGCGTCCCTGCCCGAGCTGTTCGGTGAATCGACGCGGAAAAGTTGCGTCCGCGTCGCGCGCCATCGAGGGCGTCGGACACGACGGGCCGAGGCGGCACCGTCGGGGCGCGTGCGCGAGCGCTACACTGGTGCGCCCATGCTCTGTGACGACGACTCGGCCCGCCCGCAAGAGGTTCCCCTGCCGGGGAATGACGGTGATGGGCGTTGGGGTGCCGGGGCAGCAGGCCAGCTGGTACGGGCGGCGTTCTTGCGGTTCGACCGCCGCTTGCTGGACCGGGCCGTCGCCGCGCTGCCGTCCGGCACCGGCACGGAGGCCCAGGTCGAGCGGGTGTTCTGTCGAGCGCTGGGCGCGCTGGGGCGCGGCGAGGCAGCACCCGTCGAGCTGGATGAGGCGGCGCTGAAGGCGACGGGAGCGCAGCTGGCGGCCGCCGCGATCGAGCTCCGGGCGCTGCGCGCGCTGTTCGCGATCGAGGCGGGCGATGTCGCGGGGGGGCTGGCCCTGGCCCGCCGGGCCGCGCTGATGGCGCGGACCGAAGGGATCCCGACGGCCGAGCTGCTGACGAATCTGGTCCTGATCCGGGCGCGCCGCTACAACCGGCAGACCCACCTGGCGCGCCGGATCGTGGAGGCGCTGGATCCGATCTGCCCGCCCGCGTGGCGGCCCTGGCTCGATTGGGAGCGCCTGTTCTCGGGGGGCACCCTCGCGCCCGAGGTGGGGCGTGCCATTGGCCCCGCTTCTCGACTGGCCGCGCTGCTCGCCGGTGCCCAGGAAGGCGACGAGGTGGAGGTCCGCGCGCACGCGACGTGGCTGCGCGGGCCCAGCCTGTCCACGCCGTTGCGCCGGGAGGCGGAGACGCTGGTGGCGGCGCTCGATCCGCGGGTGCCTCTCGACAGTGCGGCCGATCCCCAGCTGATGGCATGGCGGTGCGGGGCCTGCTCGTTGCCCCCCGCCGGGTTGCACGCCCTTGCCAGCCCCGGCGACGACCGTCCCGAACCCGCAGCGGCCTACGTCGCCGTCTGGCCGGACGGACGCAGCGCGCGCTGCCTGGCCCTCGGTGTTCCTCTGTTGGGGCAATCTCCGATGGCCCAGGTTCGCCAGTCCCAGCGGCAACATGGGCGGGTCGAGACCTTGCTGGCCATCCTGGCGCTGGCCGGCCCGTCGGGCCTGGCCGAGCCCGACTGCTTCGCGCGCGCCTACGGCTTCGGCTACGTCCCGCAGCGCCATCGCGGGGTCTTCGACGTCCTCCTTCATCGCGCGCGCGGCGCGATCGACGGCCTCGCTTTGCTCGACCGCAACGCCGGGCGGCTATCCCTGCACGCCATCCGCCCGCTGCTGATCCCCGATCCGCGGACCTCGCGGTCGATGACCGACCGGGTGCTGCGCGTGCTGGCGGAACGCGGCCGCGCCAGCGCCAAGGAGGCCGCGGCTTGTCTGGGCGTTTCGCTGCGCGCGGTCCAAGGCGTGTTGACGGCCCTGGCGGAGCATCAGGCTTGCGTCGTCGAGCGAGACGGCCGAAGCGTCACCTACGCGGTGGAGGACTCGATCTTCTCCGAAACGACCCGGCGCCTCGGACGGGCGCTGCGGGACGCCGCCCCGCCCGAGGAGCTGGCCCGTGGTTGACAGGCTGCCGGCGTGGCATCTGCGCCTGACCACGCCGGGTCGCAGGGGCGCGAAAAGCTCGAGCGTTTCCGGCGGAGACCTGCTCCGCCGGACCCGCTCGCGTCTGGTGAGGACGCCTGCTCTGCGACTGGCCTTGATCGCGGCGCTGGCGGTGTGTGGCCGGCGGAAGGGCGCCGCGGCGGACGGCGATCCGGCCGCGCCCGCCGAAGCGCTGTTCCAGCAAGGCAAGCGGCTGCTGCAGGCGGGTGACGTGGCCGCAGCCTGCCCCAAGCTGGCCGAGAGCCTGCGCCTGGACCGCGCCACCGGAACGCTGCTGGCGCTCGCTCGCTGTCACGACCTGGCCGGGCGTTCCGCCATGGCCTGGGCCGAGTACCGGGAGGTGATCGCGCGGGCGAAGAATGAACGGCGCCCCGATCGCGAAGAGGCCGCCCGGCAATGGGCGGGCGCCCTGGAACCGCGCCTGTCGACCTTGACCATCGCCGTCGTTCCGCCGGTGGGGGACACCCCGCGCCTGCGCATCGAACGGGACGGCGTCGCCCTCGAGGCGCCAGCCTGGTCGACGCCCGTGCCGCTGGATCCCGGAACTCACGTGGTCACGGCCAGCGCGCCCGGCTACAAGGCCTGGACGGCGACCGTGCTGATCGGCGAAAACGGCGATCATGCGTCGGTGGTGGTGCCCCGTCTCGCTCGCGATCAGGAAGCCCCCGGCACCGGGCGGACCGCGCCGCGGCGGTTCACGATCGCGCCGGTGGGGGGAATCGCCGGCGAACCGGCCAGCCCGGCAGTGGCCGCCGACGTGACCATGGCCAGCGCCTCGGGGTGGGGCCTCGCGGTCCGCGGCGCGTGGCTGGCGTGGCGGCGGCAGGCCCAGATCGACGTGGAAGGGGGCGTGACGCTCAGGTCCTACGCGCTACGCGCCTCCGGATTCCGCCGGATCGAGGCTGGCCGGTTCACCGTGACGTTGGGCCCCGAGCTGCTCGTCCAGCTGGATCGCGCCGACGTCTCCGGCTTGCGAGGGGCCCAACCCGGCTGGCGCAGCGGGTGGGCGTTCGGGGCCGGCGGGGCCGTCGACGTTCCGCTCGGACCACGGCTCTCCATCTCGGTCATCGCCAGCGCCGACTACGCACCGCCGGGCTTTGCCGGCGCGCTGCAGGTGACCAACCGCGGTGAGGTGCTGCCGCCGACGGGCCTGCGGCTGCTGGTCGGCGTGGGCCCTCGTTTCGGGTTTCTGTGATGGGCACCGGGCGTCCTCTCGTGCTCATCACGGCGCTGGTCGGCGCCCTGACCGCCTCCGCCTGCGGGGACCGGCGCCTGGGCGTGGCCCAACCGGAGCTGATGCTGACCTGGCCCCCTCGCCCCGGCGAGGCCAGCGCCCGCATCACGACGGTCAAGCGCGGCCCGCGCGGCATCTATGTGGGCTTCTCCGACGGAGAAATGTTCCTGAAGGCGAACGGCGCCTCGGATTGGTCGCGCTACGACCGGGGGCCCTCGCCGTGCGATCAACCGACACCCGCGGGGCCCGTCACTTCCTTCGCGCTGACGGAAGGGACGATCTTCGCGGCGTACGGGGGCCCGCGCGGCGCGTTCGGCATCTGGCGGTCCATGGATGACCAGCCGTGCTGGGCCTCGATCCCGATCTCCGCCTCCATCTGGAGCCTGTCGGTCTCGCCGTTCTCCTCCATCCAGCTGCTGGCGCTGTCCCACGACTTCGAATGGGTTTCTCACGATCTCGGTGGCCTGTGGACCAACGATCCGCACGACCTTTCGCTCGACTTCGAGGGGTGGCCCCAGGCCCTGGCCAGCGGCGCCGGTCCGTCGGGACGTCCCCGCGCCTGGCTCGGCGATCGGAACGGAAGCATCTATTACAGCGACGACACGCCGAAGGATGGCGACCCGCCGGCGGCGCCGACGTGGAGCCAGGTGCGAGAGCCACGCTTTCCCGCCCGGCCGGTCGTCGCGCTGACGACACATCCCGACCGTCCGACCACGGTGTGGGCGACGTTCGCTGGCCTGCAGCCTGACAGCCTGTGGACCTCCGACGATGCGGGCGCCAGCTGGCGCAACCCGGGCGGCGGCGAGCTGCCGACCGCCGTCGCGCCGACCGCCGGTCCTGCGACCTTCACGGGCGTCAGCGCCATCCCCGACGTGGGCGTGGTCTGCGTGACGGCGCTGGTCCCGGACGCCATCGGCAACGTCGTTCCCACCACGTTCTGGTCGTCCGACGGATCGGACGAATGGTGGCGGCTGTGAGCGGTCAGTTGCGCACGTCGATCAAGCAGCGGAGCTCGAACTGGCGTTCGCCCGCGGCATTGACCGTGTAGGGAGGCGCGCAGTCTCCCGACGGCTGCCCGGGACGCGGGGACGGGGCCCGTCCGGTGCGCGCCCGCCGCTTTGGCGCGCGGTGCCCGATCTCGCTGGAGCGGGTCGCCGGCATCACCGGGACAGCGAGCGGCGCCGGCATCGCGCGCGCGTCAGACGAGGCCGCGACCTGTGACGGCTGCGACCGCGGGCCCGCTGTCACATGGCGCGCTTTCCCGGCGCAGACGGTGGCCAGCGCGACCGCCGCCAGCGAAGCCGCTGCGGCCCAGCCCATCCGCGCCCGGCTGCCGTGTTTGAAGGTCGCCGCCAAGCCGGGTGAGGACGCCTGGGACGACGCCCGAATCACCTTGGCGCGCAGTGCCGCGCGCTCGTCCTGGAACAAGCCGGTGACATAGGCGCCCACGTCCCCCCCTTCGTGCGTGACGGCCAGCGATCCCCCGATCCGCTCCAGCCGGCGCGCCAGCACGCCGGCGTCGGGCGGGCGGCAGGCGGGATCCTTGGCCAGCAATTCGAACAGCAGCTCGACCAGCTCGGGATCGACGTCGTCGCGCTCGTCCGTGATGTCGGGCGGCGGCTCGTCCAGGATCCGCCGGGCCCCCTGCACCTCGTCCGGGCTGTCGTACAGGCGCCGCGCTGCCAGCAGCTCGAACAACACCACGCCGAAGGAGAACAGGTCGGCGCGTCGATCCGGCTCTTCGAAGCGCAGGCGCTCGGGCGCCAGGTAACCAAGCTTTCCCTTCAGGACACCGGTGGTGGTCCGGGTGCGGCGCCCCAGCGCCTTGGCGATCCCGAAGTCACTGACGCGCGCGGTCCCGTCGAACGCGATCAGCACGTTCTGCGGCGAGACATCGCGGTGAATCAGCTGCAGCGGCTCGCCGTCCGGCCCGCAGGTCTCGTGCACCGCGTGCAGCCCTTCGGCCACCTGCCCCGCGATTCGCAGCGCGACGGCCAGCGGGACCTGCTGGCGGCGCGCCGCGACCCGCGCCACCAGCTGGGCCAGCGAGATCCCCTCGACGAAGTCCATGACCAGATAGGGCCCGGCCGCGTCCTCGCCCACGTCCACCACGCTGACGACGTGCGGGTGCCGGACCAGTCCGGCGATGCGGCCTTCGTCCAGGAACATGCGCCGGACCGCATCGTCGTCGACCAGCTCGGGACGCAGCCGCTTCCGCGCGAAGAAGCGGAGGAAGCTGCCGTCGCGCCGGACCACCAGGTCCACGCGTCCCATTCCCCCGGCGGCCAGCTCGCAGACCGGCTGGTAGCGCCCGCCGTCGCTCACCGCCTTCTTGCTGGTCCGCGGTCTCGCCATCCCCGGCTCCCCGTTCGCCACCGGGCCAATATAGCTGGCCCGGTGGCAAAGGCGGCGAGAGAAACGCCGAGCGGTTCAGCGGGTGCGGAGCTCCCAGAGGCCGCGCCCGCGAGTGCCGATGCGCACCAGCGAGCCATCCAGGGAGACGACCAGATCGTGGACCCACACGTTCGGCAGGCCAGTGCCGGCCGGGCTCCAGGTGCTGCCGCCGTCGTTGCTGACGTAGGCGCCCTCGAAGGTCCCGACGTACAGGCGGCGGTTCGTCGTGTCGCTGGGATCGAACCGCAACACGCTGACCGCGGCGCTGGGAAGGCCCGCCGTCCCCAGCGCCGTCCAGCTGCGACCGCGCGTGGTGGTGATGTACATGTGCCCGGCCGGGGCGCCACCTTGTCCGTCGTCCGACACCACGTAGGTGTCACCCGGCGTCTGGCCGGCCGGGGTCGTTCCCGGGAACGAGATGGAGTGAAGATCGGCGCCCGTCGGGACGGGCGTCGAGAGGCTCTGGACGCCGTTGTACACGACCGCAGCGACGCCGCCAGAGGCCGCCGCGCCATACAGGCCGGCGGTGGTGGGCGAGGCCGCGATGCCGTTGATCTGATGCCCGATGCTGGTCCCGATCGCGGTCCAGGTGGCGGCGGTTCCACCCGGCGCCGGCGTCGTCACGCCCCACAAGCGGGTGGCGCTGGCGGCCAGGAAGGTGCGGCCCGTGGCGTCGGTCAGCAAAGGCGTGAACAGGGGCGCGTGGGTCCCTTCGCTGGTCGGCGTCAGGACGAAGGGATCGGTCAGGTAGTTCGAGCCGTTCGCGCACGACGGCACCGGACCGCTGCAGAAGCGATCGTCGTTGTCCCACACATAGATGGTCGAGGACCCGTTGGCGCCGTTCAGCGCCGTCTCTTGACCGTCGCCGCCGCCGATCGTCGAGAAGGACCAGGTCGCGCCGCTCTGGACCCCCATCAGCGAACCCTGGTCGGACAGACCGGCCACCACCAGCCCCGACAGCCCCCGCGAGGGATCGCCGCTGCCGATCCAGTCGATCAGCTGCGATCGCAGCCCGGCGTTGTCGTCACGCCATCGGATCTGCGCTTCGCTGCCCACCGGCGTCGTCCACACGTTCGTCGACGAGAAGAGGCCGCCGTCGCCGCCCGCGTAGGTGCGGACGACGCCGCCGATGTTGGTGACCAGGGCGCCGTGCCAGTCGGCGTGCACGAACGGCCAGGTGCTGCTGGGGTTGCCGATCCACCAGGACGACTGCTGGAAGCTGGGCGTGGCCGCCAGCCCGTTCAGGGTGCGGACGGAGCAGGCCTGCCCGCCGAAGATCACGTGGTTGGAATCGGTCGGATCCACGGCCAGCGCCCGATTGAACCACCCCTGGCCCCCCAGGATCTTGTCCGTCGTCGGACAATCGTTGCTGCCGGCGAGCTGCGCGACCGGACCCGAGATGGTCACGTAGTGCTGCCCACCATCGGTCGAGCGGAACAGCCAGGTGTGGCCAGCGCCGGCATCCGCCTCGACGTACACCGCGGTGGAGGTCGGGCTGGCGCCGCGGCCGGCTGCCACGGCCATGCCGTGAATGCCATCGGGCGAGATGGGGAAGGCGGCCGCGGCGCGACCCGATTGCCAGGTCACGCCCCCGTCCGAGGAACGCCACAGGTCCCCCTGATCGATCGATTCACCGGCGACCACCCAGGTCGACACACCCGCGCTGTTGCCCACGAAGGCGATGCTGGACAGGTTGTCGATGGCGGCCCCGGCGACGTTGGGCAGATCGCGCAGCTGGAAGGTCGCCCCCTGGTCGGTCGAGACGAACAGCCCGACGTCCGTGGCCACCAGGACGTTCCGGTTGCCGGGATCCACCGCCAGGTCGCGGACGTGCTGCGCGCGCACGAAGCTGCCGCCGGCTCCCGTGCCCGAAAGGAACACCGGCGCGCCCCAGTGTGCGCCGCCGTCGGTCGTCTTGATCACCGCCCCGACGTCGACGTCCCAGGGATCGCCCAGGCCGACGTACAGGGTGTCCGGTGCGCTGGGATCGATGTCCAGACCCCCGACGGCCAGGCTGACCACGCCCTCGGTAAGCGGCTGCCAGTGCGCCTGCGCCGAGGTGAAGTCGGTGCTCTTCCAGATGCCGCCGCCGTAGGTGCCGGCGTAGACCACGTTGGCGTTGCGGGGATCGACGCGAATGAAGTCGACGCGGCCACCGAGCGGATGCGTGATGCCGCTGTCGTTGACCACCGAGGAATCCAGGTTGGTCCAGGCGGGCGTCGCCACGACCGTCGTGCCGATGGTCAGGGTGTTGGTGGACAGATCGAGGGTGGCGGTGAAGTCACCCAGGCGCGGGTACTGGACCGCGAACGACGTCGTGCTGGTCACCACCGGCGCGCTGCCCGGGACCACGATCCGCGACGTTCCGGACAGACCATATTGCGCGCTGGCCGTGCCCCAGCCGTCCAGCTGGTTCGTCTGCGTCAGCTGGCAGGTGTCCCCGCCTTGCGTCTGGTAGGTCTGGGTCACGTGCACGGTCCGCGAGACCTGAGTGCCGGAGCCCGCCAGGCGGGAGCCTTCGTCGACCCCCCACGAGGTGCCGTTGCACCGCAGGTAGTAGTACGACGAGCTGGGCAGCAGCGCCGACTGCGACGGGGCCGCCGCCGGATCGGACGGCATGTCGCCGCAGGCAAACGTGAACAGGGGAACCGCGAGAACGAGGCCATAACGTGTGATGTGCATTCGCCACCCTCCTGATGCTGAGACAAGGAACTTCGCCCACCACAGTTACGCGAGAATGGTTGCGCACGTTCTTACAAAGCCTGCGCGGGTCGCCGATCGCCCCGGGACGAAGCCAGGCCATCGCACATACGGACACCGTGACCGCACGCCGGGTGGTGCCCGGCGCAGTCGGGCCTGACCGCCCGACTTGTCGTTCCAGGCGAAGCGGATGCAGACTTCCGCCATGGCCACCACGATCATCGCCGGGTTTCATCGGGATCACGAGGGCCAGTGGGTGGCCGAGCTGGCCTGCGGGCACAGCCAGCACATGCGCCATCGGCCTCCCCTGGTGAGTCGACCCTGGGTGCAGAGCGACACGGAGCGCGCGAAGAAGATCGGGGCCGAGATCGAGTGCCCTCTGTGCGCGATGCCGGCGTTGCCTGCCGGACTGCGCGAGTACAAGCGGTCATCCAGCTTCAGCGAGGGGGACGTGCCGGCGGGACTGCTGCGCGCGCACGGCACGAAAGCCGGTGTCTGGGCGCTGATCGTGGTCGAGTCCGGCACGCTCGACTACACCATCGAGCAGCCACTGCAAACCTTCTTGCTGACGCCCGAGGTTCCTGGGGTCATTCCCCCGGTGGTGCCCCATCACGTGAAGGTCCGGGGCCCCGTCCGCTTTCACGTCGAGTTCTTCCGCGAGCCAGATGAGGCAAATCAGGCAACAGACAGCTGACGGCTCGGCCGGCGGCTCGAAGACCGTTTCGTGAAACGGCTCCAGCCGCGCCCGCCGCTGGCATCACAGGATCTCGTACTGGCAGGTCGCGCTGCAGCCGTCGAGCGGGGTCAGGTTGCCGTCGTCGCAACTTTCGCCCCACAGGCTATCGACTCGACCGTCGCCGCAGCGGGGGGCGGTGTGGCAGCCGGGGCCGCAGCCGGATTGGTTGTAGGTCGACAGATCCACGCCGTCGTCGCACTGCTCGACGTTTGGTTCCACCATGCCGTCGCCGCAGAAAGGCCCCAGCGCGCCGCACCCGGGCTGGCAGCCGCCGTAACGACCGTCGTTGACGCCGTCGTCACAGATCTCGGTCCCGTTGACGATGCCGTCCCCGCAGCGCGGCGTGCAGGCCGTCGTCTTGCGGGCGAAGGACGCCAGGGTCAGCTTGTAGGACGAACCGCAGACGTGGCGTTCGGCCTGGAACACCACGATCTCGTAGATGCGACCCACCGTGAGGCCGAACGTGGCCGCGGCCGCCGCGTCCAGCGTCACGCTGCCCGGCGAGGCGCTGTGGACGCCGCCCAGGTCGACCGCCAGCTGACCGTTGACGAAGACCCAGACGTCGTCGTCGCCGATGAATGAAAGCGCCTCGCCGCCTGCGTACTCGAACCAGTAGCGAACCTCGCTGGTGAAGCTGTAGTTGTGCTTCACGTGGTCGCTGTCGCAGTCGCCCAGGTTCGTCTCGGGACCGTCGGGTGGCGCGGCCCAGCCCCGGTCGTCGAGGGGAAAGTTAGGGGGGGTGAGCCAGCCGACCGGCGCCGTGTCGCTCCACTTCTCCGAGTGGTCGTAGACGAACGTACCGTCTGGCTGCAGCGCCAGCGTCAACAGATCGTAGACCGGCTTGCCCCTCGGCGAGTCGTGGTACCACTGCGCGAAGTCGGCCGCCGTCGTCAGGAAGCCGTTGCTGGGCGGCGAGGCGGCCATCAGGGGCTTCCGATCCGGACCCAGCACCGGCTGGACCATACCGGTGACCACCGCACCGGAGACCCCGGCCCCGAAGTTGGGATGGCCGTTCGGCATCTCCTGGCTCAGGAAGTCGCGATAGATGACCGGGACCACCAGGTCGCCCCGTCGGCGTCGCCGACGGAGTGGCAGTCCCAGCCCTGCTCGAGCGTGCAGGTCGACGAGCAGCCGTCGCCAGACACGGCGTTTCCGTCGTCGCACTCCTCGCTGGGCAGCTTGAGGCCGTCGCCGCAGGGAGAGGTGCATCCCGTCGTCCCCGTGCACTGCGGCTCGGCGCGGCAGTCGGCGCCACAGCCATCACCGCCGTAGGCGTTTCCGTCGTCGCAGGCTTCGGCGCCCTCGGTCACCCCGTCGCCGCACGTGGTGGCGTGGCAGGGCTGGCCCGGCCTGGGGCAGGCGAACCCTGGCTCGACGCGACAGACGTCGCTGCAGCCATCTCCCGGCGACGCGTTGCCATCGTCGCACTGCTCGAACCCGAGCTTCAGCCCATCGCCGCACCGGGGGACGCAGCGGGCGCCCGCCTGCGGGCAAAGCCAGCCGGTCTCGATCCGGCAGTTGGAGTCGCAGCCGTCGCCGGAGCTGGTGTTCTTGTCGTCGCAGGTCTCCGCACCGGCGACCGTGCCGTCCCCGCAGGCGACGGTGTAGACGCACGGCTGCCCCGGGGTGGGGCAGACCCAATCCGTCTCGGTCTTGCAATCGGGCGAGCAGCCGTCGCCGGAGGTGTGGTTGCCGTCGTCGCAGCTCTCCCCGGGAGGGTTGAGTATGCCGTTGCCGCAGGGCATGCCGTCACACGACCCCGACCCGCCACCGCACGACGTGAACGTCTCGCCCCTCAGATCCGGCAGCGTCACGGCATCCGGGCGGTGATCGCTCGCCGCATCAGCGGCCGGGGACGAGCCGTCCGGTCCGCCGTCGCCCTGCGCGCCCTGGTTCGAGATGTTCGTGCAGCCGAACACGGTCAGCGAAAGAACCGCGGCGATGCATGGCTTCACACCTCGAAAGTGGGCCTGTGCCCGGTTTTCAGCTCAGCTTTTCTGTCGCCCCTGTTACTTTCTGCTGAATCCCGCGGACCGCGGGCCCGTCCGTCAGGGAAGTCGTCGTCACCTCTCGCTGTCCAGGCCGGCCATCATGGGGGCGGCGTAGCGCGTGCCCGCCACCTGGTCGGCGGGCACGGTGGTCTCCAGGGCGGTCACCTCGGCGGGGCTCAACGTGACGTCCAGCGCGGCCAGCCCGTCGGCGAGCTGAGCGCGCGTTCGTGCCCCCAGGGTGGGCACGATGGTGACGTTCAAGGCCGCCGCCTTGGCGCGCACCCAGGCGATGGCCAGGTGGGCTGGCTTGACGCCGCGTTCGGCTGCCCGGCGCGCCAGGGCATCGGCCAGGGCGCGATTCTTCTCGGCGTTCGGGCCCGTGAAGCGAGGCAGGTGCGCGCGATAGTCGCGGGGGCCGGTGGGCCGGCTGCCGGTGAGCAGGCCGCGCGACAACACCCCGTACGCCGTGGTGGCGATGCCCTGGGCCGACAGCTCGGGAAAGATGGCCCGCTCGGGCGAGCGGCTGACCAGCGAGTACTCGATCTGCAGGTCGCAGATCGGGTGTACGGCGGCCGCCCGGCGGATGGTTTCGGCGCCGACCTCGGACAGGCCGATGTAACGGACGTAGCCCGCCTTGACCAGGTCGGCGATGGCCCCGACGGTGTCCTCGATCGGCACCGCGGGATCGAGCCGCGCCGGACGGTAGATGTCGATGTGGTCGACACCGAGGCGCGACAGGCTGTAGGTGAGGAAGTTCTTGGTGGCGATGGGACGGGCATCGAAGCCCTGGAAGGCACCGTCCGGGCCGCGCAGGCCGCCGAACTTCACGCTCAGCAGGGCGCGCTCTCGCCGCCCGCCGGCCAGCGCCCTGCCTATCAGCAGCTCGTTCTTTCCCATGGAATAGAAGTCGCCGGTGTCGATCAGGTTCACGCCGGCGTCGACGGCGGCCTGGATGGTGGCGATGCCCTCGGCGTCGTCCCCACCGCCATACAGGTTGTCCGCGCCCATGCCCATGCACCCGAGCGCCAGCGGGAAGACCTGCGGCCCGGCGGCCCCGAGCTTCATTGTGCCTCTGTTCGTGTTCGTGATCGTGTTCATGCGGCAATGGTGGGCAGGCCGGCAACATGAATCCAGTGAATAGGATATATGGAACACATGCCGGCCATTCATGGGACGACCTTCGGGCGCGACCTCGATCTCAACCTGCTACGGGTGTTCGCCGTGGTGGCCCAGACGGGCGGGGTCACCCAGGCCGCCAAACGCCTTTACCTCACCCAGTCGGCGGTCAGCGCGGCGCTGCGCCGCCTGACCGACGCGGTGGGCGCGCCGCTGTTCGTGCGCAGCGGCCGCGGCATCGCCCTCACCAATCGAGGCCAGCGCCTGCGCGCCGGCCTGGACCTGCATCTCGAACCGCTGGTCGAGGCGGCGCTGGCGCCGCCGGCGTTCGATCCGGCAACGGCCGAGCGAACGCTGCGCCTGGGGCTCTCCGACTCGGCGGAGCTGTGGGGGCTGCCCCCGCTGCTGCGCATCCTGGAGCGCGAGGCACCGCGTATCCGGATCGTCGCCGTTCCGGTGCAGTTCCGCACGGTGGCGGCCGAGCTGGCGACGGGTTTGGCCGCCGCGATCACGGTCGCCGACGACTTGCCCGCCAGCATCCGGCGCGAGCGCTTGTTCTACGGTGGCTTCACCTGCCTCTACGACCCCCGCCACGCAAAGCTGGGGCGGCTGACGGAGGCCGAGTACTTCGCGCACCAGCACGTCGTCGTCTCGTACAACGGCGATCTGCGCGGGATCGTCGAGGACCTTTACGGCAAGAGCCGCGACGTCCGCTGCTCGGTCTCGAGCTTCGCGAACATTGGAGCGATCGTCGATGGCAGCGCCATGCTGGCCACCATCCCCGAGCTGGTGGCGATGAAGGTCATCGCCACCCGCCCGCACCTGCGCAGCAAGCCGCTACCGGCCAACATCAAGGTCGAGGGCTCGCACGCCGAGTTGCTGTGGCCCGCCGTCACGGACGACGACGGCCCCTGCAACTTCGTGCGAGAGAAGATTCGCAAGATCTCGCGGGGGGTCATGGGCACCAAGCGGATCCGGTCCGGCTAGGCGGCGATTGGGGCCGCGGCGGAGGCCAGGCACAGCGCGCGGCGACAAGGCGCGCCCAATCCGTCGAGGCGCGGGGCCGATTCGACCGTGTCGGCGCGTTGCTGTCGAGCGACCGGCTGCCGTAGGATCCGGAATTGCTGCGTGGGCCGTCCCACCCGCGCCCGCGCCCGCGCCTTCGTGTCGTATGGCCGTGCCCGCCGGCCCCTGGGGAAAGACCGGTCCACTCATGGAGGTTCGATGAACAATCCAGTCCGTCACCGAGGTCGGTTCAGCAGCGGAGTGGGGCTCGCCGTCGCCGCCAGCCTGATGTTCTGCCGCGTCGCGATCGCGCAGACCGTGCCTCAGGACTTGCCCAACATGTTGGTGAACGGCGACTTCGGCGGGACGTCCATCGCCCCTTGGCAGACTCAGGTGAACCTCTGTCAGGGAGTCCCTTGCGACACCTACATTCAAGCGTCGATCGTGAACGGGCAGATGGACATCTCGGTCCAGGACGGGGGCGTGTCGAGCCTCGACGCGCAGGTGGGGCAGGTGCTGACCGGTTCGATCGTCGCCGGGCACTTGTACGCCGTTTCGTTCTGGGCCCGGGCCATTGATCCCGTGCAAAGCGGCTACTATCCGGTGTCGGTGCAGATCAGCAACATGGGCAACATGGATTTCGCCACGCTCGTGCTGCTTCCGGACGTCGACCCGTCCACCGGCCAGGCGGGAAGGAATTACGACTTCACCTTCACGGCGGACCACACGGACGCCGCGCCCTGGCTGGGTCTGTTCGTGGCCGGCCACCACGAGAGCGCCGAGATCCTGTTGGACGACTTCGTCGTCGGTGACCTGACCACTTACGTGCCCGGCAGTGGCGGGACCGCCGGTACGGGCGGCGCCGGCGGTTCCGGCGACGTTGGCGGTGCGAGCGGCGCTGCCGGTTCGGGCGGCTCCGGGGCGGCGAACGGCGGCTCGAACGGCGTCGGTGGTGCGAGCGGTGCTGGCGGTTCGAGCGGCGCTGGGGGCTGGGGCGGCGCTGGCGGTTCGAGCGGCGCTGGTGGTTGGGGCGGCGCCGGGGCGCCCATCAGCCTCGGCGGCTCGAGTGGCCGCGGAGGGTGGAGCGGCGCCGGCGGTTCGGGGCCTGGCGGCGCTGCCGGGAACGCAGGCGCCGCCGGCCGTGGCGGCTGGAGCGAGACCGGTGGGAGCGCGGGCCGCGGCGGTTCGGCCGCTGCCGCGTCTATGGGAGGGGACGGCTTCTCCACCGCCGGCGCAGCCGGCTCGCTCGCTTCGAGCGGAGGCGCCGGGGGCAGCGATCATCGCGGGAGCTCCGGGGGATGTTCCTTCGGGGGCTCGCCGCCGCCGGCGGTGTTCGCGCTGGGCGTCGCCGTGGCCCTGCTCGGCACGCGTCGCCGTGGCCGCGCGGGCCGGCGGGAACGTTGACGCGGCTGGGACGTCTCGCTCCCTGAGCCGCGGGTTCAACGAACCTGTCTGAGCTGCAGGCGGTTGCCGTCGGGATCCTGGAAGACGGCCACGTAGCCGAATGGAAACTCGAGCACGCCGGTGTCGAACTTCACGCCCCGTGATTTCAGCGTCTCGAAAGACTTCCGGCAATCCTTGGTGTCGAACGTGTAGGCCGCCGTGCTACGCCCCTGGTAGGGCTGGCCCTGGCCGGGCGTTCCCGGCCACAGGACCAGCAACAGGTCCTGCCCCTTCAGTCCCACCGCCAGGAAGCGCGGCCCGTCCGACTTGGGGACGTCGGCGCGCTTCTCGAAGCCCAGCACGTTCGTGTAGAAGTCGAGGGCCTTGTCTTGATCCTTCACGAACACGGTCACGTACACGACTTTTTCGAGCATGGCTGGTCCTCCTGGCGGTTGTCTGGCGGCGCGGGCGGTGCCGGCATGGGCCGCCATGGCGAGCGCGGCGATTGATGACAGGAACAGGCGTCGGTTCATCATTCGAATTCCTCCGGGACGGAAGCGAGGTTTTCGAGGCCGTCGACGGGACGACCTCACCCCCTGTGACGAGGCGGCCAGCCTCGTCGTGACGTGCTCGCGCGGCTTCCGTTCAGGAGACCAGGTGCTGCAGCTTGTCTGGATTGCGCACCACGTAGACGGCGACGATCCGGCCGCCCACGGCCTCGAAGGCCGTCGTCTGCACACCGTCGTCGGCCTGCACGACGAAGCCGGGCAGACCGTTGATCGCGGCACGCTGCAGCTGATCGGGCCGTAGAAATCGCCGCTGGGCCGCGATGGTCTCCAGCAGGTGAAGGATGTTCTGCTTGCCGTGGACCGGCTCCAGCACAGCGGCCCGCTTGCCGCCGCCATCGGCGTACAGCACGGCATCCTCGGCCAGCAGGCGAGCGAATTCCGAGACGTCGCCGCGGGTCAGCACCGCCTCGAAGGCGGCGAACAGCTTCTCGCGATCGCCGTCGGTGGGGGCGAAGCGCGGCCGTTCGTGGCGCACGTGCTGGCGCGCCCGGGTGGCCAGTTGACGACACGCCTCCTCGCTGCGGTCCAGGGCGCCGGCGATGTCGCCGTAGCCCATGTCGAACACCTCGTGCAACAGAAACGCCGCCCGCTCGAGGGGCGAGAGCCGTTCGAGTGTGAGCAGCAAGGCGACCGAGAGGTCGTCGGCCATCGGCTCGGCGGGCGCCGCGACCACCGGCTCGGGCAGCCACGTGCCGACGTACTGCTCGCGCCGCGAGGCCGCGGACTTCATGCGATCGAGGCACAGCCGGGTCACCACCCGCGCCAGGAAGGCCCGCGGGTGGGTGACGGTCGACCGGTCCACGTTCGCCCAGCGCAGGTAGGCGTCCTGCACGATGTCGTCGGCCTCGGCGATCGAGCCGAGCATGCGGTAGGCCAGCCCAGCGAGGAACGACCGGTACGTGTCGAACTCCTTGGCGTCCGATTCGGTCACGGCTCGACCATCAACGTGTGCATAGGTGAAGGACGAGACGGCCACGCCGGTTGTGACAGCCGGTGGCACAGAATGACGGGCAGCGACGAATTTACCCGTCCAGGCGGCACCGGCTGCCCGGGCCAGTTCACTCGCCCGCACAGCTGAGGGTGGTCAATCCGCTGCTGTCCTCGCTGCAGGTGCAGGTGGCCGACACCACGCACCCGGTCGACGGCGTCGGGCAGATGCAGCCGCACCCCGGTGCGGTCGTGCCCGGCGACGGGCACGACGCGGGGAAAGGGTTGCAGGAATACGCCGGGGTGGACCCGGCGGGACCGCCCGTGAAGCTGTAGCAGTACGTCCGGCTCGCATCGCAGGTCATCACACCGCCGCAGTTGGGCGCCCCCGCCCCGCCCGCGCCCCCGGTGGCTCCGGCGCACGCCCCGGTGTGATCCAGCTGAGCGCGGGCCATCTTGCGCGCACAATCGTTGCTGTAGGTGTGGCCATCGCAGCCGCAGACCGGGTTGTAGTCGGTGGTGCAGCCGCCGGGCAACACGATGCAATGGCCGGGCACGTAGCCGGCCGCACAGCGATTGGGCGTGTCGTAGTCACAGACCTGGTTTGCCGGACAGGCGACCGGCGGTGCGCTGCTGCAGTACGGTCCGCCGCCCTGTCCACCGGCGCCCTGGCCGGCCATTCCACCGGCGCCGCCGGTCCCCCTGCCGGCGGTCCCTCCTGCCGCGAACGCGCCGGCACCACCCGTGGCCTTACCGCCCGCGCCCGCGGCGCCCGTGTCACCGCCGCCGCCCGTCCCCGCGCGTCCCGCGCTGCCACCGTGCCCGCCGCTGCCAGGGTTCCCGGCGGCTCCGCCCGCGGCGCCGGCGCCGCCCGACCCGCTGATTCCACCCGTCCCCCTGCTTCCGCCACCGCTGCTGGCGCCGCCCGAACCATTGCGTCCGGCGGTGCCGCTGGCACCGCCGGAACTCGAGCGCCCGCCCGTGCCCGACGCGCCACCACCGCCACTTCCCCCGTTCGCCTGCCCCAGCGAGTGGCCGGAGTCGCCGCATCCCAGCGCGAAAAGACCGATGATGAGGGGCAGAGCACGCAGACAGGGCGGTGATGCTTTGATCTTCATGACACGCTGGTGATGCGGGCGAGGAAAATGGGTCACTCAGCGCCCCGCTCTCAGCGGCTCCAGGCGAGCCGGAGCGCAACGGCGGGCTGCCACCGGCGCGGGGTCAGCACGCGCCGCGACGCTCCCCGCTCATCCCTGTCGTCGTAGTGGACCTCCGCGGCGTCAGCGTCCAGGAACGCCATCAGCCCCACGACGAGATGCCGGGCTGGCCGGGCGTCCAGCCCCACCAGCAACCTTCCCGTCAACTCGGTGAAAGCGCCGGCCGGCGCCCCGGTCGCCGCCAACGGAGCAGCCCGGGGCGTGAACGCGGTCCTGGAGACGCCGGCGCCCAGGCCCGCGCGCCCATCGATCCAGCCGCCCAGTTGCGCGGACACGTCCAGTCCCGCGTGAAGCGTGGCAGCGCTCAGCTCGACCCCCAGCGGCGTGGCGTCGTACGTCACCGGCCATTGGTAGGCCGCCTCCACCCAGCCACCGAGCACCCTCCAGCGCCCGACGCGAAGCTCGAGGCCGAGCTCCCCGGCGAGCGGCACTGCGGGCGCCACCGCGCGCACGGCTGCAAACGCGCCGACCTCGATCTCCACGGGCCGGCCCGCCGGCCGCGGTAGGGCGCTCGTTTCGCGCGCCGCGCCCTCGCGCTCCGCCTCAGGCGGGGGCTGCGGCCATCGCGCCACCTCCGCGCGCGCCTGGTCGCGCGACAAGGTTTCTTCGGGACCGGCGCGCACGGCCAGCAGCGCCGAACGCACAACCTGTCCGATCTCCTCGCGGGCAATCTCGTCGAGGCCGCCGGCCATGGCGATGCGCCGCACGACGAAGCGGTCCGAGGGGGCGTCACGGAGCGTGAACCGCACCTCCGTCCCCGGCGTCAGGTCGATCCAGAAGCGGACGCCGGCGCCCGTCCCCGGTTCGCGGCGGAACGGCTCTTCCTCATCCATCCGCGCCAGGCAGGCCCAGTCGACGGAATCCGCGACCCCCACGAGCTGTTCCGCGATCCGTTCCCGCAGGGCCGGTGGGCAGCGGTCCGGCGCCACGATCGCGATCGTCACGGGTGCCGCGCGTGCCACGGCCCCCCGCGCGACGACGACCGCCGCCAGCATGGCTGCCCAGCGCCCCCCTCGCGCGGTCACGGAGCCGGTCCGCCGGCGTCCAGCTCCTGCAGCCGCCGCCGTGCCGCGCCCTCGTACAGCGAGCCAGGGAATCTCTTCAGCAGTGTTCCCCATGTGTCGGCTTCGTCTCGCGATCGTCCCAGCGCGCGAAGGCATCGCGCCCGGCCGAACAGCGCCTCGGGCGCCAGCGGCGCGCGCGCGTCGACGGCCAGGTAGCGATCGAACTGTTCCAGGGCGGAGGCCGGGTCGCCCTGGCGCGCCAGGAGATCGCCGGCCGATACCAGCGACACCGTCGCCTCGGGCGAGCCGGGAAACTGCGCCTGCAGCAGCGCATAGCCGTCGGCGGCCGCCCGAAGATCGCCAGCGCCCCGCGCGGCGTTTGCCCGGGCGAACAGCAGATCCGCTCGCTCGGGCGGCGTCGTGCCGGCCGGCGTGGTCTCTACCTCCGCGACGCGCCGCCGGCGGCTGACGAACGCGGGCCGGGAGGCGGCGACCGTCTTCGTGGCCGGTGCAGGCCTGAGCTCCGGCGGGGGCACGTTCGCTTGCCTCGCCGGCGGCGCGTCGGCCGGCGCGCTGCGGGCCAACCCTGGCACGGCCGTGGGTGGCATCGCCGCCGGGTGCGTCGCCTTCCAGGCTGCCGCGGCCCCGGCGACGAGGGTCAGCGTGAGACCGGCGGCCAGGGCCACCCGCGCCGCGCGCGGCGCGCGACGTCCCCCGCGAGACACCACCCGCCCCGCCAGACGCGCCACCACGGCGGCGTCGTCCTCGAAGGGGAAATCCGGGACGGCATCGTGCAACGCGCCGAGCGCCACGGCGGCTCGACACAGGCCGCATATGCCCAGGTGAGCATCCAGGGCCCGCCGCTCGACCGGCGAAAGAGGTCCCTTGCGGCTGCGCGCCAGCAGATCGTCCGGGCAGTGTTCGCCTGTCCCCCTCATGACGTCACCTGCAGCACGTCCGCCAGCGAGGGGTCCGTCTCGATCCGGGCACGAAGCGCGCGCTTGGCCAGCCGCAGACGGCTGCGGATCGTCTCCAGGGGACGGCCGATGGCGCCGGCCAGCTCCTCGATGGTGAAACCGTACGCGGCGTGCAGCACCAGGACCTCGGCCTGATCCGGAGGCAATTCGTCCAGCAGCGCCCCCAGCGCCTCGCGCCGGCTCCGCAGCAAGGCGGCCTCGGCAGGCGACGGGTCAACTCCAGCCGGCTCCACGAAATCCGCGGCCTCTCCCGCCCACTGCGCGCGCAGGTCGAGCCGGCGCCGGTTCGCCAGAGCCGTCAGCACGGCCACACGCCACGCGAAGTGCAGGACCGAGCATTGCCCGCGAAACCCCGGCAACGCGTCCATCAAAGCCTGCATGGCCTCCTGGACGACGTCCTCCACGTCCACCGTCCGGCGCGCGAGCACCCGCCGCACCGCTCGCAACATCGAAGGCCCGACCTTCAGCAGCAGGGCCTGCGCGGCGCGTCTGTCCCCCGCCGCCGCGCGGCCGGCCAGCTCCATCAACGATGGTTCGTGGGGCACACCCGATCACGTTGCGCGAGCGCGGAAATCGGGTCAACCGGAATCGAGAAAGACGCGATGCCCGCCGCGGCGTCCGTCGCTGGCGGCGCCGCGGCCAACGTCGGCTTTGCGCAAACGATGCGAGCGGGCCCGCGTACCGATGCAGTCGTTGCCGGAAGGTGGCCGGAAGGTGAGGCCCTCGCCTGGGCGTCCCTGCGGCCGGAGCGCCCACGCCGCGCGGGACTGGATCTCCCCGCGGGACGAAAGCGACCGGGGACGCCCGCCGGCAATGGAGCGGCCCCGTCCGTGCAAGGCGCGTCACTCCGCAAGCGTCTCGCGGTCGGCTGACTGACAACCGCCGCGCGGGCTTCATCCCTCGTTCGAAAGGAGAGCGTCATGGGTCGATCTGGGTGGAAGGAAGGTGCCGATGCACTCGATACGAGAACCGGAGCCGAGCGCTCGGCGTGCCGCCGCGCGCGCCGCCGGGTCTACAAGCGATTGACCTTGCTGGGGGTGGTCGGACTGGGTGTGGCGGGATGTTCGGGCGATGGCCCGGGTGACGGCGTCTCCGCCAGGCGCGCGGCGTTGACGGTCTCTCCGCCGGTGGGGGCGTTCGTCGTGCTGGCCAGCAGCGGCGCCAGCTTCGACGATCGTAGCGTGGTGTCGGGTGGCCACGTCGGCGTCGGGGCCAGCGGCACGGCCACGCTGAACACGTTCACGGCGGGCGCGGACTCGCTCACGGCCATCGGTGCGGAGTTGATCGCGCCGCGCGTCGTGCTGCGCGAGCGCGCCATCGCGGGCAACGTCGACGCCACCCAGATCTCCGCGCCCCTCGCCACCACGGGCACCCGCTCGCCGTTCATCGCGCCGCCGGCGCCGCCGCTGCCGACGGCGGCGAATCCGGGCACGGCCGGGGTCACCGTCGCCTCGGGCCAGACCGCGTCGCTGGCGGCCGGGCGTTACGCCGCGGTCAGCGTCAGCGGCACGCTGAACCTCTCCGGTGGACTGTACGAGTTCCAGAGCCTGCGCATCGACAACGGTGCCGCCGTGATCGCTCGCGGCGCCGCCACGGTCCGCATCGCGACCGGTCTCACCGCGCTCGATCGTGCTCGCTTCGTTCCCCAGAGCCCCCTGGGCGCGGGGGACCTGCGGCTGGAGGCGTCGGGCGCTGTCAACGCGGCGAACGACGGCATCGTGTTTGGCAACGACGGCCAGTTGACTGCGCTGGCGGTGGCGCGACGGGCCTTTCGCGCAGGTGATCGCCTGATCGCGACGGGCGCCATCGGCGCCGGTACGGTGATCGTGGGTCACGACGCCCGCGTGACGTACGCGCGAGGGTTCGGCTGCAACACCGACGCCAGCTGCGACGACGGCAACGCCTGCGTCGTCGACACCTGCGTCGACCTGGCCTGCCAGCACGCGCCCGCCATCACCCCCGGTTGCGGCACCGTGGTCCTGGCCGCGACGAACGAGCAGCCCAAGCTGGGCACCGGCCCCTTCTCGTCGTTCAGCGCCAGCATCACCTTCGTCGGTCGGGTCAAGGCTCCGGTCGGTCTGGCCAGCGTGACCGTCTCGGTGAACGGCGGCGCGCCCATCACGCCGTCGCTCGATGCGGGCGGCAACTTCAGCCTGCCCGTCACCCTGAACCACAGCGCCGCGTCGGCGGCGGTGACCAACACGGTGGTCATCACGGCGGTCGACGTGTTCGGCACCGTCAGCACGCTGCCCGTTCGCATCGACGGCCTGGCGGTGGCCGTTCCCGACGAGATGGTGGTGCTGTTCAACGCCGATGGCTCCGACGCGTCCCGGATGGGCCTGCTGGCGCCGGTCGGGGGCGTGCTGCGCCGGCGGCTCACGGCGAACACCTGGCTGGTGTCGGTGCCCGGCGGCACCGTGGCGCAGGCCATCGCGGCGCTGGCGCCGCCCACCGCCGAGATCCGCAGCGCCTTCCCCAACGTCCTGCTGCAGCCGACGATGACGCCCAACGATTCGCTGATCGAGAGCCAGCGCGAGTACCTGCAGTCGATGCGCGCCTTCGACGCCTGGAACGTCGAGACGGGCTCTTCGGACGTCGTGGTGGCGGTGGTGGACAGCGGCGTCGATCTGCCAACCCTGGCCAGCGGAAATCCCTGTGCCGGCACCGCGAAGCGCAACAACATCTTTCTGAACGAGGCCGAGTGCTGCGCCTCGGGCGTGTGCACCACGCAGGAACGCCTGAACTGCATGCCGGGTGCGAACAACAACAAGGACTCGAACAGCGGCCTGGGCAGCTTCACGGACTGTCCCCGCGCTGACATGAACCACGATGGTTGCGCCGGGGTGTGCGGGGTCGACGACGACGGCGACGGGCTGGCCGACATGGCCGACCCCGAGGTCAAGCGGCTGTACTCGAACGGACTGGACGACGACGGCGACGGCCACATCGACGAGCAGGCGATCGTGAACAACGTGCTGGTGCCCTGCGAGAACGTGCAGCCGGGCGACCTGATCGGTGCCCCGGCGAACGGCGACTGCGACGGGGCCGCCAACGACGACGACGAGAACGGCTACCCGGACGACTGCCGGGGCTGGAACTTCGGGCGCATCATCCTGCCCGAGTGCACGGCCGCCCAGGACGCCACCAACGGCAATGGCACCTGCCTGCACAAGGCCAGCATCGATCACCCGAACCAGACCATCGACACGCGCGGTTTCCACGCCGAGGGCTTCGAGCACGGCGCGTGGGTCGCGCGGATCATCGGCGAGCCCGGCAACGACTGCAGCGGGTACTCGGGGCTGGCGTTCAACGTCAGGATCCTTCCCCTGGAGGACTCGCGCTACTTCCCCGGCACCGGCGGCGGGGCCGGCACCATCGCCCCGGACCTGGCGGCCACCATCGAGGCGTACACCTACGCGGGCAAGATGGGCGCCCACATCATCAACAGCTCCTTCGTCATGTCGCCGGACAACGAGTTCGCGGCGCGGTTTCCCCAGCTCGCCAACAGCTACGGGCGCCAGCTGGCCACGGACCTGATCGATCTGACCGGGTCGGACCGGGCCCTGCACGTCATGGGGGCGGGGAACTCGGGCGTCGACGTCACGAACTGGGTCCTGTTCCCCCCGCAGGCGAACATCCCCAACAAGCTGGTGGTGGGCGCCAGCGATCCCGCCGACGACTCCATCGCCAAGTTCTCAGCCACCACGGGGTCGAACTTCAGCGCCACCCTGGTCGATCTCGCCGCCCCGGGGCTGCGGTCGATGCAGGGCTTCGCGGGAACGTCCGCGGCGGCGCCCGAGGTCTCCGGCGCAGCGGCCTTGCTGATGAGCCACTTTCCCACCCTGCGCGGCCAACCCGAGCTGGCCGCGGCCATGCTTCGCTCGTCGGCGCGCGTGGTGGCGCCGTGGAGCGGCGCCAGCAAGACCGGTGGGATCGTCAACATCGCGGCGGCGCTGGGCACCCCTGTGCCGTCCTTGCTGTTTCGCGACGCCAGCGCGACCGCGTTGCCCAGCCCCAGCAATCTACCCAGCACCGAGCTGGACCTGATCGACGTCGACGCCGACGGGCACGTCGACATGATGTTCGAGGCCTCGTGCTCGCGGACCAACGTCGTCGGCCAGCCCCACCTGCGGGTGAACACGAACGGCGTCCTGACGGACAGGACGGTGGAGCTGCTCCCCGCCTTTCAGGGCTCCTACTGCGACGCGGTCGACGGCGATCTGGACGGTGACGGGCGCTCCGACATCGTGCTGGCGGCGTTCCTGCCGCAGGGGACCTCGGATCAGCTCCAGAACAAGGTGCTGATGAGCTCGGGCGGCGGCTTCGTCCTGTCCGACCGCTTCCCCGCGGCGGCCCAGCAGACGCGCGCGGCCGCCGTGTGCGACTTCGACGGCGACGGCGACCTGGACGTCTTCTTCGCGAACGTGGGCAGCGAGAGCGGCAAGGCCGGCGCGGTGCTGCTGCGGAATGACGGGTCGGGAAACTTCACCGACGTCAGCGCGACCACCCTGCCGAATCCGCTGGCGGCGCAGAGCCCCCACAAGGCGCTGTGCGTGGACCTGGACAAGCCGGCCGCCAATCAATGCCAGGGGTTGCCGGCAGACGTCTGCGCGCTGTGCGCCAACCCGCGCCTGTCCGTGAAGGGGCTGGTGGCCGCCGGCCGGGTGAACGCCACCCAGAACGCCACCTGCCTGGCGGTGCGTGGGACCGTTCAGCCCGAGCTGGTCATCGCCAGCGCCGAGGGGAGCGGGACCGTGTTGCTGCGCCGAAACGCCGGCGGGGCGTTCGACGACCGGTCGTGCGATCTCGGTCTGCCTCGCCTCGACGGCACGCCCATGCCCTCGTGTCAGGTCGGGGTCAGCGTGCCGGGACGCCAGGATCACGACGTCCAGGCGGCGGACTTCGACGGCGACGGCGCGCTCGACCTGATCTTCGTCAGCCGGCGCGGCGGCCCGAACACGCTGGTGTTCAACAATGGCAGCGGCGTCTTCACCAACGTCACCTCCAGCCACTGGACGCTGGCCCTCAACGACGCGCGCGACGTCAAGGTCGCCGACGTCAACCTGGACGGCGCGCCGGACGTGCTGGTCACGCGGGGTGATCCCAACCTGATGAACCCGGGGCCGAACGTCCTCTACCTGAACAACGGCTCCGGTTTTCTCACGGAGTTCGCCGCCTCGGGATTGGGCTCGCACGCCGACCTGACCTCGGCCGCTGGCTTCGCGGATCTGGACGGCGACGGCGATCCCGATCTGGTTCTGGTCCGGTACGGCGAGGCCGACAGGGTCCTGCTGAACAACACGCATCCGTAACGGTTGAACGAACAAGGAGGATGGCGATGCGAAGGTGTCTCGCGTTGGCGGTGGTGTGTCTGGTCTATCTTCTGGTCCCTGGTCGAGAGGCCGTGGCGATTGACATCGGGACGTTGCTGGACACGTGTCCCACCCATGATCCGGCCTACCAGCAGCTGCGCAGCGACTTCGAGCTGCGGCGCAACGGCGTCCCCGTGGGAGACATCCCGTGCGCGGAGCCCATCTCTCAGCTTCCGACGGCCCAGTACACCGACGAGATCATCGTCATGCAATCGCTGCGCGCCGTCCTGGCCATGGACTTCGGCGGCACGTCGCTGCCCTGGGCCCCAGGGATGCGGCTGTACGACTGGATGAAGGCGGAAGGCGTGGGGATCAACATCGACACCAGCGCCACCTCGTCTTCCTGCTGTGTCACCGTCGACAACAAGCCCTTCTTCACGTACCGGGCGCAGGACGCGCTGTCGCGCGACGGCAACCGACAGTGGTTCACCTCGACCGGCATCGGGGTGGCGGGCGTCATCGGGCTGCTGGCTCACGAGCTTCGCCACCACGACGGGGATGGGCACCCCCACGTCCGCTGCTGTTCCGCCCAGACGCCGACGGGCTCCGCCGCCTGCGATCAGAGCTACGACGAAACGAATCTGGGATCCTACGGGGTCCAGTACTGGCTGAACGCCCACTGGCTGGCTGGTGACGCCTACACCGGCTTTTCCTGCCTGCCTGCCGCGGAGGTGACGGGCGCCGCCAGCGGACACGCGTTCGCGTGCAACAACGCCCGCACCACGCGCTTCTGCGACACGCTGCCGCCCCCGGTCTCCATCCCGGCCACGCCTGGCGGTCAATGCCGGACACCGCCCGGTCTGGTCGACGTCTACATCCTGGTCGATCTGTCGGGCAGCTTCATCGACGACCTTCCCGCCTTCCAGGCGGAGGCGCCGGCCGTCATCGCCCAGCTATCGAGCGGCGACGTGGATCTGCGGGTGGGCCTGGGCACCTTCCAGGATTACCCCGTCGCGCCGTTCGGGGACGCCACGCTGGGGGACCAGGCCTACCGGCGGCTGGCGGACATCTCGGCGGACACGCCGGACCACGCCCAACTGCTGGCGACAATTGCCAGCCTGCAGGCCTTGAACGGCGCAGGAGCGGACGCGCCCCAGAGCCAGCTGGCGGCGATGTATCAGGCAGCGACGGGCGCCGGGGAGGATCTCTCCGGGGCGGGCTTTCCCGGTGCCAGCATCCCTGCCGGCTTGCAGGCGCACTTTCGTGATGGTGCCGCGAAGATCGTGCTGCTGTGGACGGACTCGCCGTTTCACCACCCCGGCGATCCGGGGGCGATTCCTTATCCCGGGCCGACGATGGCGGCCGTCACCGCCGCGCTGCAGGCGCTGGATCCGGCGCGTGTCGTCGGCCTGTCGTCCGGTCCGGACGCCTTGCCCGATCTGCAAGCGATCGCCGCGGCGACGGGAGCGGTCGCGGGCCCGGGCGGCGTGGACTGCGACGCGGACGGCGTCACGGACGTGCCGGCGGGCGCGCCGCTGGTGTGCGAACTGTCTTCCTCGGGACCTGGTATCGGAAAGGCCATCCGCGGCCTGGTGAACGGTGTCGTAGCGGCGTCCGCGCCGGTGGCCAGATGCAAGGACGTCACCGTGACGGCCTCCGCGCAGACGTGCCACGCGCCGGTGTCGGTGGACGCCGGATCCTTCGATCCCGACGGCGGTCCCGTCACGCTGCTTCAATCGGCGCCGGGACCGTATCCGGCGGGGGCCAGCCCGATCACGCTGTCCGCGGTCGACCAGAGCGGCCTGGCGAGCGAATGCGCCGCGACGATCACCGTCAGGGACGTCACGGCGCCCGTGCTGACCTTCGTCCCCCCGCCGATCACCATCTCGTCTTGCACGCGGCCGAACATCGGCCTGGCCCGGGCGAGTGATGCCTGTGGGCCCGTGACGGTGACCAACAACGCCCCGCAGACGTTCCGCGTCGGCCAAACGATCGTCACCTGGACCGCGCGCGACGCCGCGGGAAACGTCTCGACCGCGACCCAGACGGTGACGGCCACGCTGGGCAACGACGCCAGCTGCTGCCCCGCCGGCGCGCACGTCATCGTCGGCACCAGCAACAACGACACGCTGACCGGGACGGCCGGTGTCGACTGCATCCTCGGTCTCGGCGGCCAGGACTCCATCAGCGGGCTGGGCGGGAATGACGTCATCTCGGGCGGGGAGGGCGACGACATCATCTCCGCCGGGGACGGCGACGATGTGGTGTTCGGCGGCCCCGGGCAGGACACGATCGACGGCGGCAACGGAAACGACACCCTGGACGGACAGGACGGCGACGACCGCGTGGCCGGGGGCGCCGGCAACGACACGCTGTTTGGCGGCGCGGGGCAGGACCGACTGACCGGCGGGGACGGCGACGATCAGCTGCACGGACAAAGCGGGGACGACGTGCTCGATGGCGGCAACGGGAATGACGTGCTGGAGGGCGGCGGACTGCACGACACCTGCATCGGGGGCGGCGGAACCAACATCTTCCTGACCTGCGAGCACAGCCAATGAGGGCGCTTCCTGCACGCAGGGCAGACGGCAGGCCATTCGGGGATCACGTCGAACGAAGGAGTGTCATCATGAAGAACGCCGGCAAACATCGAGCAGGGGCGCGACAGGGCGGGGCCCTGGTTCTGGTCACCACGACGCTGCTGGGACTGGGCGCCTGCCTGGACAGCGAGCCGTCGTCGCCGGTCGCACGGTCGAGCGCCGCGCTGACCCCGGCCACGCAGATCACCATACGACTGCCGGCGACCGTCGCGCCCGCACAGGTCGTTCTGTCGGCCGATGGGGCGCTGCGGGTGGCCGATCGGGTCGCGATCCAGACGAACGGATCTGTGGCGACGGGCCTGGCCAACGCTGGTGCCACGGAGACCACGGTCGGCGTGAGCGCGCGGGTGAGGGACATCTGGAGCGTGGCGTCCGTCGTCCTGCGAGACCGCGCCCGCGCCGACGGGAGCGTCCGGAGCGAGGGCACGGTCACTCCGCTCGGCGGCGCGGTGGTCACGGGACAGACCGTGCAGCACGCAACCCTGTCTCCCCTCTCTCTCACCAGCTGGTCGGTGACGCTGCCCGCGTCGAACGCGGGCGACGTCAACCTCGAGCCGGACACGCAGCGCACGCTGGCGCCCGGCGCTTATCGCAACCTCAGCGTCAAGTCACGGGCCACGCTGAATCTGACGGCCGGCACCTACTTCTTTCAGGCCGCGGCCATCGAACCGCAAGCGATCATTGGCTTGACCACCACGGGCGGGCCGGTCGTCGTCTATCTGTCGGGGGCGTTGACGTTCCGCGGGAGCATCCTCGACCGCCAGGACCGGGCCGACTTCCTGGTGGTCGCGCTCGGTCCCTCGCCGGTGGTGATCGATTCGGCCTTCACCGGGACGATCGTGGCCCCGCAGGCGCCCCTGACGCTGGCGACGGCGACCCACGCGGGCGCCTTCTTTGCCAGGGACATCGACGTCCGTCCCGACGTCGTGCTGGTCGCCAGGCCCTTCCCGGCGCTGCCGCCCGGGCCCTGTACGGGCGCGCCGGATCGCACCGCGTGCAACGACGGCAACCCGTGCACGACGCGGGACGCCTGTTTGGCCAGAAAGTGCCAGGGCGCCGCCGTCACCTGCCCCGCCACGGGCAACGCGTGCGTCGAATCCTTCTGCGATCCGCGCTCGGGCGCCTGCCTGCGGGCGCCGCTGGACGGCCGGGCCTGTGATGACGGCATCCCGGCGACCACGGGCGAGATCTGCCTCGGCGGCACCTGCGCGGTGGTCGGGGCGGCGACCGACAGCGTGTGCCCCTCGCAATCCCTGCGCGCCACCGGCTTTCAACGAGACGCCACGGGGTGGCAGGCAGCACGGAACGACGAGGAGGTCATCCGTTCTTACGACGAGATCGGCGCGGGCGATCCCGAGTCCCTCGCCTTCTCGCAATCCGTGGTCATCCCGGTGGTCTTTCACGTCCTGCAGAACCCGGCCGCGCGGACGGTCTCGGACGCCGACATTCACCGCGTCCTGGACAGCCTGAACGGCTTTTATGGCTCACCCCACTTCGTGCAGGAGGCCCACAGCGCGGTCGCCTCGGGGACGCACATCCAGTTCCAGCTCGCCGCGCGCTCGCCGACGTGCGGGGCCACGGACGGCATCGATCGGGTGAACACCGACACGGCCGAGTTCGTGGCCCCCGCCACCGGCGGGCTGAGCGCGCTCGACCCCTGGGCCGACCCGGCCCTGGGCGGCGCCGCCGCCTGGAACCCGCGCAAGTACCTGAACGTGTGGGTGGCGGCCTATCGACCGGGCAACGTCCCCGCCGGCTCCGACTTCTTCGAACAAGCTCGCGCACGCTTCCCAGAGAGCGCGGGGCGGAATGACGATGGGTTGGTCATCACCACCTCGACCCATGTGACCTGGCCGGGGTTCTCGCCCGGGGCCGAGATGGTCATCGCCCACGAGCTGGGGCACTACCTGAACCTGCTGCACACCGACACGCCCAACGACGGCAACATCAAGAGCGGGCGCGCGCTGGTCTGTGCGGGCGCCGTGGGCCCTGGCGGTGCCACGACCAAGACCTGCGACGTCGAGGGTGATGACGTCTGTGATACGCCCGCCACGAAGGACACCGGCAGCGCGAACTGTTCGACGTCGCTGAACACGTGCACGGACAGCCCCGTCGACGGAACGGATCTGGTGGAGAGCATCATGCTGTCCACCTCCGGCTCCTGCAAGAACCTGTTCACGTTCGGTCAGGCCTCGCGGGCGGAAGGGACGCTGGCCACCGTACGCAGCTCGCTCCTTGCCTCCGACGGCAACGTGCCCCCGCAGGCGGCGAGCGATCTGTGGATTCGCGACGGCGTGGGTGACGTCGGTCAAGAGCCGAACGATCTGCAGGTGGTGTGGGCCAGCGACGACATCTGGGTTCGCCGGCAGCTCGACGGACAGGATGTGCAGGAACATGAGAACCCGATCTTCCGGCCCGGGGATCCGAACCACGTCTACGTGCGGGTCCGCAACAAGAGCTGCTCGTCCAGCGCCGAGAGCACGACGGTGACCCTGCGCTGGGCCAAGGCCTCGGTCAGCCTCGGCTGGCCGCAGCCGTGGGACGGCAAGGAGGCGCTGCCCAACGGCGCGGTGCTGGGCGGAACCGTCGGTACGCCGCAGGCCACCGGGTTGATCGGTCCCGGCGAATCGAAGATCCTGGCGTTCGACTGGGAGCCGCCCGATCCGAATCTTTACGTGAGCGATGGGGGAGACCAATCACACTTCTGTTTGCTGGCCAACATCGGCACGCTGGCGGGCACGCCGCAGGACCTTTTCCAGATGGTTCAGGGCAGCAACGACGTCGCCTGGAAGAACGTCGACGTGACCAGCGACGTGGCGCTGAGGAGCGTCGCCGTGGGGATGAGCGGTGGACAGCCCGGCAGCCAGCAGCTTCGCTTCACCGGGGTCGACACCTTCGGCTCTCCGGACGTGTTCGGGTGGGGGCGGGTGGTGGTCGATCTTCACGCCGGCCTGTTCGTGCGCTGGACCGCCGGGGGGCAGAAGGGCACCGGCCTCGACCTGGCCGGCATCAGCGGAACCCGGGTGCCGCTGGCCCGGTCGGGCGCCACGTTCGACAACATCGTCCTGCAACCGGATGACCGCTTCACCATGGGGGTCCAGTTCGTGCCCTTCGTGGCGGATTCGGTTCCGGCGCGTGGCGGACTGGACGTTTACAAGATGGACGTGACGCAACTGTCGGAGCAAGCAACCCCGCACCGGGTGGTGGGCGGACAGCGCTTCGTCCTGAAGACCCGGCGGCCGGCCGTGCCTCCCATCCCGCCGATACCGTGATCGGCAGGACCGCGGCCCCCTTGTCGGGGCCGCGGAATTCGGTGATCCGGCCCGGCCGACGAAGATGCCAGCCGAACTTTCGAGGCTGCTCCCGTCGCAAGGCGGCCTCGGACTTCTGAGAGGGGACGGACTTCCCTGTCAGCTCTGTGTCCCGAACCGGGCCCCCGGCGCCGCCGCCCTGGTGGTGGCATGGTCGTTGCGACAGCATGCCGCCCATGAACAGAGACCTCCTTGTGCCATCGTCGCCGGCTCGCGTGACCCGTTCCGTCCCGCGAGGTGGGTTGCGGTCCGTGATCGCCGTGGGCGTGCCGATCATGTTGCTGGCGGCGTGCGGCAGCGGGCAGACCAGCTCCGGCACCGGCGGTGCGGGCGGGTCCGCCAGCACCGGTACGGGGGGCGCGGCTGGCAAGGGTGGCGCGGGCGGTGGCCCCGGCGGACGCGGCGGTTCCGGCGGAGGTGGCGGGACGGGTGGTGTGGGCGGCTCATCGTCAGCAGGCGGTGGTGGGGCGGGCGGCGGCGCGGGGGGCGGCCTGGGCGGCTCTGGCGCCGCCGCTGGCTCGGGCGGCGGGGGAGCGGGAGCAGGCGGCAGCGCGGGCGGCGCCGGCGGCAGGGGCCTGGGCGGCGCGGGCGGCGGCTCGTCCTGCGCGACGGCGGTGAGCGGGGCGGCCTGCACCTCCGAGGGCATGACCTGCGGCGGCGATTCCTGTACGGATATCTGTCAATTCTGCAACCTGCTCAGATGCATGGGCGGTCGCTGGCAGGGGGTCGAGTCCGCGCCCGCACCGTGCTTCTCGTGTGGCACCGGCCGGTGCCAGACGATGACCCAGTACTGCAAGACCACCGAGGGCGGGGCGGTCGGAAATCCGCCCAGCCACGTGTGCGTCGCCATTCCGACGGCGTGCTCGTCGACGCGCACCTGCGCTTGCCTGGCGCAAAACGGCGTCCCGGGGACTTGCACCGTGGGTAGCAGCGGCGAGCTGATGACGTTGCTGCAAGTGCCCTGACGGCCCCGCTGCTATCCTGTGCGGCCACATGCACCAGGCCCAGATGAAGCGCGTCGTCAGCGGTGCTCGGCGTGCCCGGACAAAGAGTGTGGCGGCGCTATGAAGACGGACAGCGATCGGAGCGTCGGTCGGGCGTCGGCCGGACCCGCCGACAGCGTCTTCGCCGGCTCGGTTCCCAAGTTGTACGACTCGCTGCTGGTCCCCATGATCTTCCAGTTCTACGCGGAGGATCTCAGAGAGCGCGTCGCCGCCACCAGGGCCCGCAAGCTGCTCGAGCTGGCGGCCGGGACGGGCGCCGTGACGCGCGCGCTGGCGACCCTCGACGACGAGGCCGTCTCGATCGTGGCCACCGATCTGAACCAGGCGATGCTGGAACAGGCCATGGCGAAGGGGACCGCTCGCCCCGTCACCTGGCGCCAGGCGGACGCGATGGCGCTGCCCTTTGCCGACGGTGAGTTCGACGCGGTGGTCTGCCAGTTCGGCGCCATGTTCTTCCCCGACAGGCCCAGGGCCTTCTCCGAGGTGAGGCGTGTGCTGCGGCCAGGCGGCGTCTTCCTCTTCAATGTGTGGGACGAGATCTCGGAGAACGAGTTCGCCGACACGGTGACGACGGCGCTGGCCAGCGTGTTCCCCGATGATCCGCCGCGCTTCATGGCGCGCACCCCGCACGGGTACCACGACCACCAGCAGATCGCCCGCGATCTGGCGGCCGGTGGGTTCGCAGGACCGCCGCGGCTGACGACGCTCGCGGCGCGCAGCCGGGCCGCCTCGGCCCGCGACGTGGCGATCGCGTACTGCCAGGGGACGCCCATGCGCCGCGAGATCGAGGTTCGCGACGCCGCCCGCCTGGACGCCGCGACCGAAGCCGCCGCGGCCGCGATCGAACGAAGGTTCGGGGCGGGGCCGGTCGAGGGCAAGATCCAGGCGACCATCGTCGTCGTCGAGCGCTAGGGTCCGCCACAGCGGCGCTGGTCGGGCGTTTCCGAGCAGGCGGCGCCGCGCACGCCACGTGCCGGTGACCTACGGGAACGTTTGTGCAATTATGTGTTGTCAGATTGCCGCCGTGCACCAGCATGGCCCCCTCCGAAGGAGATCGACATGCGCCTCGGCTCATCGGTTCTGACAGGTCTTGCGAGCACCGTGTCGCTGCTGGTCGCCCTGGGCGGCTGCGGATCGAATTCGGCGACTCAGCACGGATCGATCGGAGGCTCCGGCGTCGGAGGGATGGCGGGCGCGAAGGCGTCCGGAGGAAGTCCAGGCTCTGCGGAAGGGGCCGGTGGGTCCGGAAAGGGCGGCGCTGCGGGCGCGTCAGCAGGCGTGGGTGGAGCGACCGGTGGCGGTCCAGCCGGCGGTAGCACCGCGCCCGGTAGCGGCGGCGGCGGGGCACCAGCCCCCGGTGGATCGTCGGGAATCGGCGGAGCGGGCCTCGGTGGCGGCCGGGGCGGTACCACAGGAAACGCCGGGGCGGGTGGCGCGCCGGTCGGTGCCGGCGGGGGCGCCGGAGTTCTGCGGGCGGGCAGGGCGGCGCTGGAGGCTCTCCACTCGGCGGCGGCGGCGCGCCGAATCCGCCGGGCGGCGTCCCGTGGGAACCATGGCCGACGGTGCCGGCCGTGGACGCCCATGTCTGCCAGGTGACCTTGTTCGATGGCGGCGACGCGCTGTCGGCGCCTGCGTCCGTGTACGTCGAGATCCGCGAATTCGATTCCGCGACCGGCATCATGACGTCGCACTTCGCCCCGTACGGCGACCAGCCTGCCTCGGTCTCCTACTCGGTCTACAGGGCGCAGGGCGCGTGGGTGGGGAGCTGCAACGGGTCGTCCAGCTACACCTGTACCGAGTGGGTCCGCGATTCGCACGACAACGTGACGGTCAGGGATAACCCGAGCTACTCGGGTCGAAACTTCTCGCTTTCGTTGCTGGATGCCTCGCGGTTTGGCACACGAGCGCAACGAACGGTGCAGGAGCGGTACACGGTGACTTACGACGCGGACGGCCGGCTGGTGTCGGGCCGCAATGCCGGGTGCTGCGGCGACCCCGCCCGGACGTTCACCGAGGATGCTCAGCACCGGTGCAGCGACGTCCTGTGGGAGACGGTCGATACCACGGGCGGCTCGCCGGTGGGCTTCACCGAACTGGAGCACTGGACATGGGAAGGGGACCGGCTGGTTTCGCGCGTGACCACGAACGGTGCAGACCCCAGTCAGGTGGTCAGCGTGGTGACGTATGCCTACGACGCCGAGGGGACGCTGGCCGCCACGGTGGTCGACGGCTACGCGCGCCTGTCGCAGGGTGGTTCGAGCGTGGGCTTACTGGACGGGACCGCGGACTACGTGGTGCGATCGATCGCCCAGCCCGACGGCAGCCGCTGGGTCGAGATGCTCGACTTTCACTATTTTCAGCCGAACGCGAACGTGGTTCGTGACGGCAAGTTGGCGTCGGCGTACCGCTTGCGCTGGAATTACTCGCCCGGGTGCCGCGACGTCCATCCGGCCCGACGCACGAGCACCCGGTGTCAGTTCGAGCCCATCGTCGGTCAGCTCGGGGTTCACTGGGACGATCCGTACACGACACAGATCCGACCCTGAGCGATCCGCGTCAGCTCATTTACGCCGGGGCTGCCCCGATGGGCCGGCCTCGAGTCCGGCCGGACGCAATTTGTGAACCGGTTTTGCGATCGAGCGGCGACTGCCAGGCAAAATGCGTGCATACCCAGCGATCCGTCGAGTGGCAGTGTCCCCCAGGATCACGGCAGGGCTTCCGTTCTTCGGCTTCGCGATGCTGCCGTTGGCCTTCGTGATAGGTGTCTCCGGCTGCGGCGGCGGCAGTAATGGCGGCGGCGGGGCTTCGGGGGGGACCACAGGAAGTGGCGGCGTGACGGCCAGCGGTAGCGGCGGCGTCACGGGCAGTGGTGGCGCTGCGGCCACCGGAGGCAGCAAAGGTAGTGGAGGGGCCGTGGCCACGGGAGGCCTTTCGGGAAGCGGCGGTAACACTGGAACGGGCGGCGCCACGATGGTCGGGTCGGGCGGCATGACGATGACCGGGTCGGGGGGCAGCGGCGGACCCGGCGGTCGTCCTGGGGCGGGCGGCCGCGCGAGTGAGACCGGCGGCACCGGCGCGCCGGGGACCGGTGGGGGAGCGGCGGGCGGGCGCGACCAGACGGGCAGCGGCGGGGGCACCTCGAACGGCGGCGCCAAGGGGACGGGCGGGGCGGTGGGCACGGCGGGGACCAGCGGGGGCGACGGGGCGACGATCGTGCCGGATCCTTCGTGGACGTGCTCGATGCCTGACGGCATTCCGGCGCCCACGGCGGGCAAGCTGGCGTTCAGCGTGTCGCTCACCGTCGGTGCCACCCACGACGTGGGGAACACGCAGTTCGGCAAGCGGCGCCAGCTGGACGTGTCCGGCGGCACCATCACGGGCGACAAGCTGAAGGGGACCGTGTTGACCGGCGGACTCGATTACGAGCTGACGCTCTCGACCGGTGCCATGGAGCTGGAAGAGGTCCTGATCCTGAAGACCAGCGACAACGTCACCATCTTCACGCGCGTGTGCGGGGTGGCGGCGCCCGGCGACACGACCGTGCGCATCGTGCCGGACATCGAGGCTCCCACCGCCGGCTCTTACGCGTGGCTGAACACGACGAAGCTGGTCGGCACGCGCACGGTGGAGGCCGGAAAGATCACGCTGGACGTCTACGACGTGACCGGTGTGACCGCGGGAGATCCCAAGGTCAAGCTGACCGATCCGGCTGGGGTGCCGAACGTGTCGTGGGATTGCGTGACGGCCACTGGGTCCAACGGGGCCAGCGTGTTCACCGAGAACGTGTCGCTGGGCGGGACGGTCACCGTCAGCAACGCCAAGCGCGGCAGCCGCAACATCATCCCCATCACCGGCGGGACCACCACCGGCATGGTGGCAGGGAAGATCCTGAACGGCGGAGCGGACTATCAGCTGGCCAGCGGAGGAGGCACCACGTTGGACGCGCGGTACACGCTGTCGCCCAGCGACGGCGGCTTCATCATCGTGCGCAACTGCGGTCCCATCAACGGACTGACGCCGGTCTTCGAGGCGGCCACCGACGGACCGTACAAGTTCCTCACCACCGGCAAGTTCCTCAGCTCTGCGCCCGGCAGCGGCTCGGGAGGCGTGAGCATCACCTTCTATCAGCGGAACTAGCGCCCGGGTGGGCCCGCCATCCTGGCCTCCTCCCCGCAAGCCGGGAGAAGGGGCTGGACCGGTGCGTGGGGCCGGCTTGTCACCCTCTGCCGCTGGCGGGAGAGGGCCGGGGTGAGGGTCGGGCAGTCGTGGGGTGAGGCTCGATGGTGAGCAACGCGTCCGGATCCGCGATGATCCCCGGGCCTTGCTGCGGGCAGGTGGTACAGTTGCGGGTCTTCACGTTCGTCACGCGGGAAGGACGAGCCGGGAGCGGCGACTCGCGCGCCGCACGCACCCGCTCCGGTCGTCCCGCAGAGGATTCGACATGAACAGGGCACTCGTATCCATGACCGGCCTCTCGCTCGTGCTGATGGCAGCGTGTGGCGGCAGCTCACCCAGTCGTTCGCAAGGGGGCTCGGGCGGCACTTCCGCTGGCTCGGGAGGAGCGAGCGCCGGCAGCGGCGGCAGCCCGGGAAGCGGCGGCGCGAACAGCGGTTCCGGCGGCCGCGCCGGGGGCAGCGGCGGCGCGACGGGAACCGCCAGCGGTGGCAGCACGGCCAGCGGCGGCATCACCGGCAGCGGTGGCAGGTCGGACGGTGGCGGCGGCGGGGCCGGCACCCCCAGCGGTGGGGCGGGCGGGATGGCCCCCGGCAGCGGCGGCGCTTCTTCGACGGGCGGCAGCGGCGACGTGGCGTGGCCCAAGCCCGCGCAGCCGCCTGCCGACGAGGACGGCTCGCAGCTGTGGCTGCGCTATCCGAAGATCGCGCTCGCCAGCAAGCTGGCCGAGTACCAGGCCGCCCTGACGCACGTCGTGAACGCGGGAACGTCCGACACCTTGCAGCTGGCGCAGGCCGAGGTGGTGAAGGGCCTGTCGGGGCTGCTGGGCCAGACCATCCCCACGGCCGACGCCCCCACGGGCGACGGGGCGGTGGTCCTGGGCACCCCCGACTCCTCGTCGCTGGTGAAGGGCCTCGCCATCGCCGGACTGACGTCCGCCGGCAAGGAGGGTTACGTCATCCAGTCGGCCGTCGTGGGCGGCAAGCAGGGCTTCGTCATCGCCGGCAACACCGACGTGGGCGTGCTGCACGGGGCGTTCGCCTTCTTGCGCCACTTGCAGTGCTTCCGCCCCCTGCAAGGCCTGGCGATCACCGCGGCGCCCAAGGTGCAGCGCCGCCTGCTGAACCACTGGGACAACATGGACGGCACCGTCGAGCGCGGTTACGCCGGCAAGTCCCTGTGGAGCTGGGGCTCGCTGCCCGGGACCATCGGCCAACGCTACAAGGACTACGCGCGCGCCAACGCCTCGCTGGGCATCAACGGCGCCGTGCTGAACAACGTCAACTCCGACGCGCAGATCCTGACCAGCGCCAACCTGGACAAGGTGGCGGCGCTGGCGACCGCCTTCCGCCCCTACGGCATCGCCGTGTACCTGAGCGCGCGCTTCGATGCCCCCATCGAGATCGGCAACCTGAAGACCGCCGACCCGCTGGACAGCGGCGTGCAGAAGTGGTGGTCCGACAAGGTCAGCGAGATCTACATGAAGATCCCCGACTTCGGCGGCTTTCTGGTGAAGGCGAACGCCGAGGGCCAGCCCGGGCCGCAGGACTACAACCGCACCCACGCCGACGGCGCGAAGGTGCTGGGCGATCCCCTGGCCGCGCACGGCGGGATCGTGCTGTGGCGCGCGTTCGTCTACAACGACACCGGCGATCGCATCCGCCAGGCCTACGACGAGTTTCATCCGCTGGACGGCAAGTTCGTCGCCAACGCGCTGGTGCAGGTGAAGAACGGCCCGCTCGACTTTCAGCCGCGCGAGCCGTTCAGCGCGCTGTTCGGCGCCATGAACACCACCCCGGTGGCGCTGGAGGTGGAGATCACGAAGGAGTACCTGGGCGAGGACACGCACCTCGCCTACCTGGGACCGCTGTGGGAAGAGGTTCTGAAGTCCGACACCTACGCGAAGGGGCAGGGGTCGCTGGTGGCGCGGGTGATCGACGGCTCGCTGCTGAGCTACAAGGTGACGGCGATGTCGGGCGTGGCCAACATCGGCACCGACACGAACTGGACCGGCTCGCACTTCAACCAGGCCAACTGGTACGCGTTCGGCCGCCTGGCCTGGGATCCCGACGCGAAGGCGCAGGACCTGGCCGACGAGTGGATACGCCAGACCTTCACCAACGATCCGGCGGTGGTCGCGCCCGTCACGACCATGATGATGAGCTCGCGCCAGAACCTGGTGAACTACATGACGCCGCTGGGCCTGGCGCACCAGATGGGCACCGACCACCACTACGGGCCCAGCCCGTGGGTCAGCAACCTGTCCATGGCCGACTGGAACCCCGCCTATTACAACAAGGCGGACGCCAGCGGCATCGGCTTCGATCGCACGGCGAAGGGCAGCAACGCCGTGGCGCAGTACTCCTCGACGGTGGCCAGCACGTTCTCCAGCCTCAGCACCATCCCCGACGACTTCCTGCTGTTCTTCCAGCACGTGGGCTGGGACGACAAGCTGAAGTCCTCCGGCCGCTCGATCTGGGAGGAGCTGGTCTACCGTTACAGCGCGGGTGTGGACGCTGTACAGCCGATGCGCGACGCCTGGACCAGCGTCCAGGGACGCATCGACGCCAAGCGCTTCAACGACGTGCAGAGCTTCCTGCAGATCCAGCACTACGAGGCGCGCTGGTGGCGCGACGCCTGCCTGCAGTACTTCGCCAGCGTCTCGAAGCACAGCATCCCCAGCGGGTACGCGGCGCCAGCCCACGACCTGTCCTGGTACATGTCCGAGGCGGGCAAGTGCCCGGCGGACGCCACCAAGCCCCGCTGCCCGGACGTCTACACGGGCAACCCGTCGCCCGCGATCACCAAGTAGGACGCGTCGTCAGCGGCGCCGCTGGCGCAGGACCATCGCCAGCAGCAGCAGCTCCGGCCAGGGGATGCGGCGATCACGTAGCGGCGTTGACGTGATGGCGCAGCCGCCATTCGTCTGTCGCGTGGGCGCGCCCGCGCCGCCCGTTCCGGGAGCGCTCCCGCCGCTGCCGCTCATGGGGGGCCCGCTGCCGCCCGAGCCCCCTGCCGCTCCGCCGGAGCCGGCGACCGGGCGGCCACCACTACCGAGCGTTCCGCCCGCGCCGGTGACACCGCCAGTCCCGCCGGACATCCCGCCGGCCGCGCCACCGGCGCCGCCGGTACCTCCCAGCGCGACGCACTGATCGATCGCGCACGTCTGGCCGCTGGGGCAGGCGTTGTCGTCGACCTCACCGTTGCAGTCGTCGTCGAAGCTGTTGCACGACTCGGCGACGGGCGCGCCCGGGACGCAGTCCTTGGCGTCGCAGGTGGGGCTCTCGCGGCGACACGAACCGACGCCGCACTGGGGCCGCACCCGTTCGTCGATCGTGCCGTTGCAGTTGTCGTCCTTGTTGTTGCAGATCTCCGTGGCGCCCGGGTGGATGCTGGGGTCGGCGTCGTTGCAATCGCCCCCCACCGGCGCGTAGCCAGGCAGCGTCCCGCAACCGACCTTGGGTGTTCCCGTCTGATTGCGGTAATAGCCGTCGCCGTCGGCGTCCGGCCACAGCATCACCGCCGGTGCGTTCTCGTCGACCTGGCCATTGCAGTTGTCATCCTTGCCGTTGCAGATCTCGGCCTGGCCCGGGTTGATCATCTGATCGTTCTCGTCGCAGTCGCCGTCCTTCGCCGCGAAGCCGGTGGGGACCTGGCCCGTGTCGCAACCCAGCACGGTGCCGTACGTGCTCGAGCCATAACCATCGCGATCCAGGTCCGCATAGAAGGTCTGCGCCGTGCATCCGAAGACCCACTGAAACAACCCCGACCCGGGCGCATCGCCCGAGGTGGCGCCGTTGCCGTTGGCGGCCACCGCCGCCACCAGGAACGCCACGCCGCCCGCCTTGGAGGGCGCCTGCCAGCGGAACCGAAAGGTCACCGCGCCGCCGGACGCCGGCTTGGGAGCGGTGTGCACCAGCGCTTGCCCGTTCAGGGCCAGGCCTTCGCCGGACAGCGGCTGCAACGTCCCCACGCCACCGGTCGAGACGTACGTGCCGCCGACCTTCACGGAAGGCGCGGTGATGGTCAGCGTCAGGGTGACGACGTCGCCGGGATTGAACGTGGCCGGGTCGGCCGCCATCATCACGTCGGCGGTGCCGGCGCCCGAATGGCACCCGCCGCAGCTGTCGGACACGATGCCGTTCGAGTGCGCCGCGGCCGGCGCCGCGGGCGCGAGCACGGCGGCCAGCACCCCCAGCACCGCCCAGCGGCGGGCCGACCAGCGGTCGAGCCGGGGCGGTGACGACATCGACTGTCAAAGATAGCGCATCCGGGGCTGCCGACGCGTGACCGCCGGCATCCGTGCGACGACCCCGGGCCGATTTCCTGCCTTCGGGCGTTTCGCGGCTTTCGGGTCCTCAGTGTCGTTCGGAGGCCAGCTGTTCCTGGAAGCGCTTCTCGGCGTCGGCGACCAGGCGGCGGTACCCCTCCGGGTCGATGAAGGGGTTGGCCGTCGCGTCGCCGCTCGCCAGCCGCCGGTGCTTCGCCTCCATGTCGAAGAAGGAGCCGTGCGCGCCCAGCGGCACGTCGCAGGGCAGCACCTTCCAGACGCCGAAGCTGCGCTGGAAATCGGCCGCGATCTCGGGATAGCGGGGGTTGTCGACCAGGTGCACGCCGGGGTTCACGTTGGCGCTGGGGAAGAAGACCACCGACAAGGTACGGCCGCTACGGCCGCCCTCGGTCACCTCCATCGTCCAGGTGGTGGCGCCGCGCGTGTGGCCCGGGGTCAGATGCGCCACCAGGGTCGTCCCCCCCAGCGTGACGCGCTCGCCGTCGGCGACGACGCGGTCGACCGGGCAGGGGGTCCAGGCGTACACGCCGTCGAAGACCGGCTCGCCCTTGCCCCCGCTGGCGATGACGGGGGCGTCCGGCGCGGACGCCACCACCTGGGCCCCGGTCATGCGCCGGACCAGCGCGTGCCCCTGCACGTGATCGATGTGGGCGTGGCTGGCCAGCAGCAGCTTCACGTCCTCGAACCGAAACCCCAGCGCGCGCACGTTGTCGGCCAGGCCGGGCACCGACGCCTGGAATCCGCTGTCCAGCAGGATGTGGCCCTCAGGCGTGACGATCAGGAACTGCGCCACCCCGCTGGTGCCCACGTAGTAGATGTTCCCGAGTATCCGGTACGGGGGAAACGGCCGGTTCCACGACCGCATCTCGCGAGGAACCCCGGACTGATTGGCGCAGGCGCCCAGCGTCAGCGCGCAGGCCAGGACGACGAAGACGGTCAGGAAACGCAGGCGGGTGCGGGAGACCATGGGGGAAGACTACTCCGGCGTCGCCACGCAAGTCGCCCTTGGGCTGTCCATGGGCGAAGGAGCCGGGGCCGTCCGGTCAGGTCTCGGTACAGGCGACGGTGAGGGTCGCGCTGCCGGCGTCGGGCAGGATCGGTCGCGAACCGGTGCTGCACCAGGTGAGAGAAACGCTGCAGCCCGGGTAGACCTGCTGCAGGGCGGGCATGGCGTCGTCGCGGGCGCAGGCGCAGCTGTCGCAACCGCTGGGGTAAGGGCGGCACACGTCAAGCTTGCGTGCGCCGTTCACCTCCACCCGGGCGCAGTACTGCGTGCGTGAGTCGCACATCGCGGCACCGCAGGCGAAGGTCGGCGGCGCCAGCACCTCGCAGCTTCGATTGCCGTCGATCTGCGCGTTGTCCAGGGCAGCCAGGTCGAACGCCAGCCGCCGGATCCCGGCAGGAACCGCGTTGCACGCCGTCGTTCCTCCGTCGCAGTCGCTGCCCACCAGGATGCCCGGGCCAGCGCCCCGGCGCAGGGCCAGGATGGGGGAGGTCCCCGCCCCGAGAGACAGGGGCTGGGGCCCCGGATTCATCAGCAGCTCGCGCACGACGGGATCTTTCAGTTCGGCCGCGATGTCGGAGATGTCGATGATGTCGGCATCTCCGCAGACGGGCGGGGCGGGGGAGCACGACGTGGTGGCGCCGCTGGCGTCGGTGTGAGCGTGGACGTAGGTGACCGCCGGTGCCCCTGTGGGATCAGGGGTCAGCGTGACGCGATCCTGCGAGTCGAGGACGCCCACGTAGGCGAAGGTCAACACGTCGTCGAGCCCACAGGAGAGCGCGCCACAGAGCATGCTGGTGGTCGCGTAGACCGTCCGCCCGGCGCATCCGCAGGTGTTGCAACCGTCGGCGCAGGGGAACGAGCTTCCGTCCGGGTGGATGACCCCGTTCAACTCGCAGCCGCTGGTGACGTCGTGTCCGGGCGCCAGGCAATGGCCCGTGTCTGGATTCCGCGGGTTGGCGCCGCACGCGCAGCCGCCGTTGGCCTGGCAAGTGCCCAGCGGGGTACGGACCGTGGGATCCTCGTTGCAGGTGTCGTCGAAGCCAAAGACGCACTGGCCGTTCGGGAACGGCCCTCGATCGCCGCCGACGGGGACGTCGGATGCCGACGCATCGGGGGCGCTCTCCATCGGCACCGTCCGACCGTTGTCGCAGGCGCCCTGACACAAGGCCGCCGTCAAGGCGGCGCCGACCATCCAAACCCGCCGAGAGGTCCTCATCGACCCATTGTAGACGAAGGGCAAAATGGCCGGGCGAGGTGCTTGGGCGGTCACCCCGCCCCGGGACGATGAGGACGAAGGGTGGCTGCGGGCTCACCGCCCCAGGCTGGCGGGGCTGCCCAGAAGCTCGTCCAGCTGGTCGAGCGTCTCGGGCATGGCGTCCAGGTTGCTGCCGGAGGCGAGCGAGGCGTCGAGGGCCTCCTTCGAAGGATAAAGGTCGCTGAGGACCAGCCTCGTCTGGCCGTCCTTCTCCTCGAACGTCACGGTGGTGACCGGGCCGCCCTCTTCGCCCTCGTCGTTCGTCCAGACGATCCGCGATGGCGGGGTCACCTCGATGTACCTGCCGAAGAACTCCATCTGGTGCGCGGCATCTTGCCCGAACACCAGGCGGTACTTGCCGCCTGTGCGGACATCCATCTCGCAGGCCCGCAGAGCGACGCCGATCGACCGGGGCACCCACCACTTCATGAACAGCTCGGGCTTCGTCCAGGCCTCGAACACCAGGCGCGCTGGCGCGTTGAACGTCCTGGTGACGACCATCTCGCGGTCCGACTTTCGTTCCACCGTCGTGCTGTTCTTCATGCGGGCGGGCTCACTTTCTTGGTTTGAATTCATCGGGCACTTCTCTTGTCTCTCAGGTCCTTCTGCTTCAGCTCTTCCACGACGTCGTCCAGGCGATCGAATCGTGCGGCCCACAGCTGGCGATATCTCTCGATCCAGGCCGTCTCTTCCTCCAGGCGGCGGGGGCCCAGCCGGCAGGTGCGCACGCGCCCGACCTTTTCCGTCGTGACCAGGCCAGCCTGCTCCAGCACGCCCACGTGCTTCTTCATGCCGGTCAGGGTCATGTCGAACTTCACGGCCAGCTCGGTGATCGAGGCGTCCGCCCGTCCCAGTTGCTCGAGGACACCCCGCCGCGTGAGGTCAGATAGCGCGGCAAACGAGGCGTCCAGACGCGCTGTTTGATACTGAACCATGTGGTTCACTGTATAGCGCCGCGCCGGCGAACGCGCAAGGGGCCGGCTTCGCGGGGAACAGGCCGGGCGGCTGTTCGGGCGACCTCTTCAGCGGACCGTCGCGCGGGGACCGCTCGCCTGTGGTGGCGCCGACGTGTAGCCCGTCAGCTCGAGGTAGCCGCGTCCCGAGACGTCACGGCCGTCCGCGACACCGGAGATCTCGACCGCGCCTTCCCAGTAGCGGACGGCCAGCCTCAGCTCTTGCTCGGCCAGCAGAGGGTTGATGATGAGATCGACCTTCGCGGTCGGGATCTGCAGGCGCATGGCGGCCGGGTAGCGGGCCTGCCCGTCCGGGCTCTGCCATTCGCCGACGGGGTCGAGCGTGAAGGCCTCCGGTCCGAACAGCTGCGTGCGCCGTTGGCGATCGATCAGCGTGGCGCGGCTCTGCGGCGCCGCCGTGCCCGCTGCCGTGCGCAGCTTGTAAACCATCAGGTCGCGTCCGTCGTCGAGCTGGATGCCCATCCAGTCCCAGCCCACCACGCCGGCGTCGAGGGCCGAGGTGCTCCATTCGCGATCGAGCCAGCTGGTTCCCGCTACCGTCAACGCCTGGCCACCGAGCGTGATCGTTCCTTCCGTGGGCAGCCGCGTGAACGAGTAATAGTACGAGGCGTTGCCCGCAGCGGAGCCCTTCTGGCTCAACCCGCGATCGCCCTGCAGGATCGGTCCCCGGCCGGCGCTGGCGACCAGGTCCAGGCCGACCTGCGGGATCCTGTCGGACGGCCCGGCGGCGCCCGTCGTCTGGTCGCCCGCCGCCGCCCGCGCCCGCAGCGTGACGGGAAAGCTCTGGCTGCCGTCGGCAGGGCCCGCCACCCGCCAGTCGTCCACCCACACCTCGAAAGGGACGGCGCGCGCGCCAGCCAGGTCCAGGCCGTCGCGGGCGAACCGCTGGAAGGCGTGGAAGCGCGGCTGCCTTGGATCGCCGTCCAGATCGGAGATGGCCAGGTGCCCCATGTAGATGTTCGCGGCGGCCCAGGCCGAGGCGCGGGCGGCGGGCTGGGGATCCAGGGCCTGGCGGAAGAGGGTGAACTGGTAGCCGAAGCGCCGCGGTGCGGAACCTGACGGCGTCTGCAGGATGCCGGTGAAGTACCACCACTCGCTGCGGAAGCGTGGATGCGGTCCGTGGTCTCGCGGCAGCACGAGCGGCGCGGGGGCGATGGCCCGTTCGAACGCGGCCGCGTCGTCGCCGCCGCCGCCCAGCAACGCGGTGGCGGAGAGCGGGGAGGCGGCCTCTCCCGGCGCGGGCATGGCACCCGGACGCTGGCAGCCGTCCAGGCCGCCCAAGCCGAGCAGCGCGGCCAGCAAGACGGCGCGCCTGGCCGTGCCTTCGCGCCTCACTCTTCCCTCAACGCGCGCGCCGGCTCGACGCGGGCCGCTCGCCACGCCGGGTACAGCCCCCCGGCCAGTCCCGCCGCGGCCCCCAGCAAGGGCGCCGCCAGCAAAGAACGCAGGTCGAACATCAAGGGCATGCTCCACCCGAATGACCGGCGGTTGATCACGAACACCAGGAACGCCGACAGCGTCATGCCCAGCGGCATGGCCACGATGCCCGCCAGCCCGCCCAGCAGCCCGGTCTCGATCAAGGTCAGCTTCGAGACCTGGGCGGGCGTCGCGCCCAGGGCGCGCAGCGTGGCCAGCTCGCGGGCGCGCTCCAGCGACAGCGCCATCAACGCGCCCGCCACCCCGAACGCCGCGACCACCAGCGCGAACAGCCGCAACACCGAGGTGATCTCGAACGTGCGGTCGAAGATGGCGAGGCTGGTCTCGCGCAGCACGCGCGTGGAACGCACGGTCACGTTCTCGTCCGGACTCAGCGCCGCCCGGACGCGCGCGACCAGGCCCTCCGCGCTCACGCCCCGCTCGGCGTAGAGCGCGATTCCGCTGCGGGCCCGGTCTTGGAAGACGCGATCGTACGCCTGGCGATGGAGCATCAGCGCGCCGGCATCGCTGCCGTAGTCACGGTACACCGCCGCCACCGTGTACCGGCGCGGCCCCTCGTCGGTCGCCAGCGTGACGGTGGATCCGGGGACCAGCCGGCGTTTGTAAGCCAGCGGCTCCGAGACCAGGACCGCGTCGCCCCGCACGAACGCGGGCCAGGCCGAGGCCGGGTCGCCTTGCAGCAGCTCCAGGTTCAGGGGCCGACCCGGCGCCGGCTCCTCCGCCATCAACAGAGTGGCCGCGCCGTCCACCGGCACCGTCAACCAGCGGTTGGTGGCGATGGCGTCCACGCCGGGAATGCGCCGCAGGCGCTCCGGCAGATCGGACGGCAACGGGTGGTCCGCCCGGACGCTGATCCCCGACGGCGCCGAGATGTAGACGTCGGCCGTCAGCGTGGTGGCCAGCCATCGTTCGACCGCGCCGCGGAAGCTGGCCACCATCACCCCGACGCCGGTGGTGACCGCCAGCGCCAGCGCCAGCGCCGCGGTGGCCGTGCCGGTGCGACTCAATCCCGCCGCGATGCTGCGCGCGGCCAGCAAGCCCGTGGCGTTGCGCAGCGCCGCCAGCGCGGCGCTGGACGCCCGCGCCCCCCACAGGACCAGCAACGGGGTCATCGCCGCGCACCCGACCAGCAGCGCCAGCAGGGCGGCCAGGCCCACCGCCAAACCGCGGCCAGACAGCGCCAGCAGCCCCAATGACGCGGCGACCAGGGCCAGGCCCGCCAGGGCCAGGCGAGCGACGTGCCCGTGCGCCCGCAGCTCCACGGCTGACCGGCGGAGGGCGACGTTCGGTTCCGTGAAGGTGGCGTCGCGGGCGGCGGGAATGGCGGAAACGAGCGCCGCCACGATGCCCAGCACCAGTCCGCGGGCCAGTGGCGCCAGCGGCGTGGGGACGTCCTCGACCGACACGGCGAAGTACAGATCGCTGACCCCACGCGCCACCAGGCGCATCAACCCCCGGCTCAGCCCCAGGCCCAGCAGCACCCCGATCACGCTTCCGGCCGCGCCGATCACCAGCGCCTCGAGCAAGAGGTTCCGGGCCAGCTCGCCGCGGGTGACCCCCAGCGTGCGCAGGATGGCCAGCAGCGACCGTCGCTGCACCACCGAGAAGGTCATCGTGTTGTAGATCAGGAACGTCCCCACCAGCAGCGCCATCATGCTGAGCGCTTGCAGGTTGAGATCGAAGGCGCGGACCATCTGCGCCAGCGCGCCGGCGCGGGCCGCCGCGGGCTCGACCCGCAGGTCGGTGGTCAGATGGGCGCTGAGCCAGGTCAGCGCCGCCGCGCTGGCGGCGTCGCCAGCGGGACCTGCCACGATGACGTCGATGCGCGACAGGCGGCCCCGCTGCCCCAGCACCTCCTGCGCCGTGGCCAGGTCCACCACCGCGACACCATCCAGGGCGCGGCGCTGGGCCTGATCGGCGACGGCGAGGACCTCGATCACCGTCAGCACGGCGGAGCGGCCCGCGGCGCGGACAGTCAACCGGCCCTGGCGCGTCACGCCCAGGCGGCGCGCGGTCTCGGCGGACAGCACGGCGGCGCCGGGAACCGTCATCAGGCGGGCGAAGGACGGCGAGCCTGACGGCGCCACCAGCGCGGCGTCCTGGCGGAACGGCGCCTCGACCAGGGGATCGATGCCCAGCACCTGCAACGTCCCCCCGCCGTTCGCCGGCGTGACGTCACCGGTCAGCACGGGCGCCAGCAGCAACTGCGGCGGCCGGTCGGGCGCGCGCCGCAGCTGGCGGTACGTGGCCTCGCCGACCCCCGAGGGCCCGGCCACCACCTGGTGCGTGGTGCGCCCGGTCAGTGCCTGCGCGGACAGCTCGAAAGATCGGCGGACGCTGGCTGTCGCCACGTCGATTCCCACGGCCAGGGCCACGCCCAGGGCGATGCCCAGCGTCGCCAGCGCCAGTTGCCAGGGGTGCCGGCGGAAGTGCCGCAGGCCGGCGCGGACGACCAGACCGGTCAGAGCGCGGCCTCGCGCGAGGCGCGCGGCCTGACCACGCCATGCTCGACCATCAGCGTGCGGTCCGCGGCGCGCGCCACCTCGTCGCTGTGGGTGACCAGCAGGACCGTGGTGCGCCCGTCCCGTCCCAGGTCAATCAACAGGCGCAGGACCAGGCTCCCCGTCTCGCTGTCCAGCGCGCCGGTCGGCTCGTCGGCCAGCAGCAAGGCAGGCCGATGCACCAGGGCGCGGGCGATGGCGACCCGTTGCTGCTCGCCGCCGGACAGCTGATCGGGAAAGGCCCTCGGGCGATCGCCCAGGCCGACGGCGCCCAGCAGCTCGCGCGCGCGGGCCCGATCGGCGCGCGTGGCGGCACGCCCCAGCTCCAGCGGCAGGCGGACGTTCTCTTCGACGGTCAGGGTGGGGATCAGGTTGAAGAACTGGAACACGAACCCGATGTGCCGCCGCCGGAAGATGGAGCGGTCGCGCTCTCCCAGCGCCGACACCTCGACGTCGTTGATGGCGATGCGGCCGCTCGAGGGGCGATCGATCCCCGCCACCAGGTTCAGCAGCGTCGACTTCCCCGAGCCGCTGCGGCCGACCAGCGCCACCAGCTCGCCCGCCTCGATGGTCAGGGAGGCGCCGCGCAGGACCTCGCGCCGCTTCCCCGGTTCATCGAAGGACTTCACGAGCTCGGACACGGCCAGCGCGGTCATGCCGGGCAAGACTGACACGGCCGCCCGCGTGAAGCCGGGACGCTTTCGGCACCGCGCCCCGAGCTGGCAACGGTGCGGGAGAGGGGCAGGGTAAGCGCCGGCCGATGCCGGCGAGATCTCGCGGCCGCCTTACTGGCTGACGATCTTCAGCATGACGATGCCGTGCGACGGCACGCTGGTGGCCATGTACGTGTCGGTGAACGGGCCGAGGTCCTTCTGCGCGTACAGGTCTCGCACCATCGCCGCACCGGCGGGCAGACCGATCTGGGTCCAGGTCACCGCGATCGAGGCCGCCGCCCCGGAGCGGTTGAACAGCGCGACGGCCCGCGCGTTCGTCCCCGACAGCTGCTTGGACCAGACCTGCAGATTCGAGCCCGGGCTGGCCACCAGCGTGGCCTGCTTGCCCAAAGGATCCTGGTTGACGGCGATGACGTCGGGATTCGTCAGGATCGCCTTGGTGGTGGCGCTCATCGAGCGGATGTCGTTACCGGCAATCAGCGGCGCCGCCAGGATGGCCCACATCCCGAAGTGCGAGCGGTCTTCGTCAGCCGTCATGCCACGGCCGACCTCCAGCATGTCGGGATCGTTCCAGTGACCGGGCCCGGCGTACTGGGCCAGCGGCTTGTCGGTGTCGATGAGCCCGGTGAAGGAGCTCCAGGTGTTGGTGATGTCGAAGCCGATGCGCCACATGTTGCAGATCTTCAGCTCGTCGACCGAACAGTTGGGCGGCACGCACGACCCGGCGCCGTACACCGGATTGATGCTGTAGAAGATGGGACGTCCGGTGGCCACCAGCGCGTCGTGCATCGTCGCGAAGGCGGTCAAGGGCCCGCGGCAATCGTCGTACTTCAGGTAGTCGACCCCCCAGGAAGCGAAGGACTTCGCGTCCTGCATCTGGTGATCGGCCCCGCCCGTCTTTCCGGCGCAGGTGGTGGTGTACGGCGTCTCGTAGATGCCCAGCTTCAGGCCCTTGCCGTGGATGTACGTGGCCAGCGCCGGAATGCCGTTGGGGAACTTCGAGGTGTCCCACTGCAGGTTTCCGCTGGAGTCGCGTCCGCTCATCCAGCAATCGTCGATGTTCACGTATTGATAGCCGACGGCCGCCATGCCGGTGGACACCATGGCGTCGGCGATCCCCTTGATCAGGGACTCACTGGGGCTGCAGTTGAAGGTGTTCCACGAGTTCCAGCCCATCGGGGGCGTGGCGGCCAGGGCCATCGAGCCGCCCGAACCGGTGGCCCCGCCCGTGGCCCCCGCCATGCCGGCGCTGCCTCCCGTGCCGGTCATCACACGGCCAGCGGCCCCGCCCGTCGCGGTCGTACCGGCGCCCCCGCGCCCACCCGATCCGGACGAGCCGGCCCCGCCTCCGGGGACTCCGCCCGTCTGCACGTTCCCGCCCGTTCCCGCCCCGGTCTGACCACCCGATGCGGTCTTTCCACCGGTGCCGGGACTGCCACCGCTGCTGGTTTGCCCGCCGCTTCCCACCAGCCCGCCGCTGCCGCTGACGCCGCCCGTCGCCACGCGACCGCCCGTGCCGACGACGCCGCCGCTGCTGGACGAGCCGCCCGTCCCCGGCGACGTGGTCCCCCCCGAAGCGGAGGTCCCGCCACTGCCATCACCCTGTCCGGCCGAGCCGGAGGAACAGCCCGTGGCGGATGCCGCGGCGGCCATGAGGCTGGCCAGGACGGCGTTGACCATCATCTTCCGGTTCGTCGCCGCGCGTTCCGGACGTGGAGCGCGGTCCGAAGCGAAGCGTCGTGTACGGGAGAGGCCCCTGGCTGATGTCGCGGATGTCATGTGAAGATCGTCTGTCGGACACCTCGCCGTGTTGTGAGCATTTTTGCGGGGAGGGTCGCAGAATCTCGCGTCACGGGCGATCAGCCCCCCTCCGGGGCACCGGGGGCGTCTCCCCGCTGTGCATTTCGCGGCGATCTGCCGCGTTGCGTAGCCGGGGACCAGGGCGCCGCCCTCCGCGATCGGCTGCCTTCTACCTGCGCCCGTTCGGCGCCGCGACGGTGGCGTCTACGGGCTCCAGACACCCGTGGAGACGTTCAGCTTCCAGCTCGTCAGGCAGGTCGTGGAGAGCGTCGTTCCGTTCACGGTCAGCGGCAGCCAGATGTAGCGCGAGTCGGTGAGATTGTTCGAGTTCCAGCGGTCCGCCAGCAGGACGTAGGTGGTGGCGCTGCTGCCCGTCACCGGAAGGATGAACGCCGTCTGCGAGTTGCAGGTGTTCGTGCCCGACGGCGCGAAGCTCTTCCAGGCTGCCCACGGACCGGCCATCGACGACGCCGTGGAATACTGGTTGTCGTTGGTCGACCAGCCGGTCAAGTGAGAGCCGAACAGGAAGTAGGTTCCACCGATCTTGGTCACCGCGGGCGACTCATATTGCGGCACCGTGGCGACCAGCGACGAGACCGTCAGATAGTCGTCCGAGAGGCGATAGATCTGCAGCTTCGTGTTGGTCCGGTCCTCGCTGATGAAGTAGCCGGCCGTGCCGTCCTGATACAGGGTGTCGTCCAGGCTGTCGTGGCCGAGCGGCTTCATGCTGCCCCGATAGGTGTACGAGCCGCAGACCGTGCTGCTGGTGGCCACGCCGGCCTTCCGGTCGCTGTAGTCCGAGCTGTCGACGTGCATGTACATGACGTACTGGGAGGTGGCGCTGTTGTAGATGACGTGGGGGCGCTCGATGACGCGGTTGGGTCCCAGATCCCCGCTGGCCTGTCGCGTGAGCACGTTGCTGACGAACGTCCAGTTCTTCAGATCGGTCGACGAGTAGCACTTCACGTTCTGGAACGCCGAGCCGTTGGTCTTGTCCTCGCCCAGCCAGTAGTACTTGCCGTCCACTTCGATGACGCCCTCGCCGTGGGCCTGGATCACGTTGCCCTGCGTGTCGTTCCAGATCGAGCCCGGCGTGATGGTGACGGTGACGTCCCCGCCGCCCGTCGTGCCTCCCGCTCCGCCGGTTCCGACGCTGGCGCCGCCGGCGCCGCCGCTTCTGGCCCCGCCGGTTCCGGCGGCGGCGCCGCCGCTGCCGGTGACCCGGCCGCCGGCCCCCCCGCCGCCGGCCTTGGCCCCCGTGCCCGCGGTCGTGCCGCCGCTCGAGGCTGGTGTTCCGCCGCTGCCCGGCCTTCCGCCGGTGGCCGCGGCCCCCGCGCCCGTCGCGCCTCCCGTGGCCGCTGGCGCGCCCGAGGCGCCCCCGGACATGGTCTGACCGCCGGTGGCGCTCGTCCCCGGGACGCCCCCGGTGGCGCCCGCTCCCCCACCGGAGCCGCTGGCGACGCCGCCCGAGCCCATCGGCGCGCCGCCCGTCCCGTTCGCTGTGTTGCCGTCCTGCGCGCCGCAGCCCATGCCAAGCGAGGCGACCAGGACGGCGGCGGCGGCGCTGCGGAGTTTCATGGCCGGCTCGTCTCTCCGCTCATCGCTCCAGTTTACCTTGGCCGCGGCCGCCGGCGGCCGCACGCCGGCAGCGCATGACGCCGTGCTGCGCGTTCAGGGACTCGAAAATCGCTGCCCGATCTCCGTCAGAACCTGCGCCGTCTCGTTGACCACCCGCTGCGAGATCATGGGCTTGGTGCCCAGATACCCGAGCGCGCGGAGGGTGGTCGGCGTCGTGGCTGAATTGCCGCCGGCGACCGACGGATCGAACGCCGAGAGGTACCGCCCGGGAAGCGCCAGCGGGTCGATGGAGGCGCTGCTGGCGCGGGCATTCATCAGGACCGTGGCGACGTGACAGCCTACGCAAGGGACCGTGTCGGCCGAGTTCGTCAGAGGGTTGTCCACGGCCGCCAGCGTGGCCAGGTAGCCACGTTTCGTGGGGCCGTCCGCGGCGTCGAACTTCAGCTGGGATATCACGCCCGCCAGCCCGACCGGCGTGTCGGCGCTCGGCCTCACGTCGAAGCCGGGCGAGCCGGTCATGGTCACCGTCTCGAAGAGGTCGGTCGTCCCGGCGATGGCGACATCGACGAAGACATCGCCCTTCTTTTCCAGGCCCCGCAGGACCCAGACCAGCGCCGAGGCGTTGAGGTTCTGGGCGTTCATCGTCAAGCGGATCAGGCTCCCCTGTCCGCCATGACGGCGCACCAGCTCACGCAGCTTCGCCGCGTAGCTGTCGCGGTTCGGTCCGGCCAGCGCGGCGCTCACGCCCAGGACGCCCGTGACCGCGACGTCCGGGACGTTCAGCGATGCCAGCTCGCGCAGCAGGCCGACCGTCGCCGCGACCTGGTCGCCAGGAATGACCTGGAACAGGTGGAAGCCGATGTCGGCGGCGATTCCCTGCGCCGAGATGGGCTGAAACACCAGCCGCAACACCGCATCGTCCGAGGCGACGCAGGGCCCTGGCAGATGGCGATCGCATAGATCGAAGCGCACGGCCACCAGCTGCAACCGCGCATAACCGGTGTCCAGAGTGGGCAGCGGCATGCCCGACACGTTCGTCACGCCGTCGTAGAGATCGCGCGGCACGAACGGGCTCCCGTCCTCGGCCAGGTCCGTGCCGCTGAGCAGAACGGGCGGCGCGCCCGGCTGGGGAAGAGGCGCCAGGATCGTCACGTCGTTCAACCCCAGCGCCGGCGGCGACCCGCCAGCGCCCGCCGCCCCTCCGCCTGCGCCGGTCGCGCCGGCAGCGGCACCGCCGGATGCCGCGGCGCCGCCCGACCCCATCGAACCGCCGGATGCCGTGGCGCCGCCCGACGCCGGCGAGCCCGCACCGCCCGTCGCGGCGCCGCCAGCGCCTCCCGACCCGACGGCGGCGGCACCGCCCGCCGGGCTCCCCCCGCTGGCGCTGTTGCCTCCGGTGCCGCCCCCGGTGCCGCCCGTTCCGCTGCCGCCCCCGGAGACCTGGCCGCCCGACCCGCCTGCAGGGTGGCCCACGTTGCTGCGGCTGGAGCAGCCCAGGACGACGGCCAAGGTCGCGGCGACGAGAGCTGGGTGGATTCTCATGCGCGGCTCGTTCCAGAAATGATCCACCGTTCGCCATGGGTCCGCAACACAGCCTTGCGTCATCGTCTCGGATTGGAAGACAGTCGGTGATCAGGTCCGCGCGATTCAGCGGTGCCCGCCGCCGCGGGGGCCGGCCCCACCGGGCGCTATGATGTCGCGCTTGTCTGGCGCTCGAAGACGGGACGAAACGGGCTGGAATCCGCCGGTGGTGATTCCATGACATCGGTGCCGTGGTTGCTGGTGGTCGCCCGCGGCGCGGCCGCGCTGGCGCTGGCGGTGGGGCTGGTCGCCGGGCGATTGACGGACGGGCGGGTGCTGGCGCTGGTCACCATCGCTTTCTTCACCGACTACTTCGACGGGGTGATTGCCCGCGCGCTGGGCGTCGCGACCCGCGGGCTGCGGCAGGCGGACAGCATCGTCGATACGGCCTTCTACGTGGCGCTGGCGGTGGTGACGTTTCGTCTGCACCCGCAGGTGGTGCGCCGCCACCTGACGCCCCTCGCGCTGTGTCTGGGCACGCTGGCGGTGTGGGCGGTGGTGGACCTGTGGCGCTGGCGGGCGGCCGCCGGATTTCACGCCTGGAGCGCCAAGGCCTTTGCGGCCGCGCTGGGCGCCTGGGCGGTCGCCCTGTACGGCTTCGGCGCCGACGGACCCTGGATGGTGGCCGCCTGCGCGATGGGAACGTTCTCGCACGTCGAGGGGATCGCCATCAGCTTCGCGCTGCCCAGCCATGTCACCGACGTTCCGACGCTGGCCCACGCCCTGCGGTTGCGGCGCCTGACCACCCTCGCGCCAGGGGAGTCAGCAGGGCGCTGATGTGCGCGAGCTGGGCCTGGACCTGGTGCGCGCCCAGCCCTGGCATTGCCGGTCGCGCCGTCACCGTCGGTGATCGGTTTCACCTGGGCACCGACCCGCCCACGGGTCTGCCCGCGACGACCGGCGGCTGCCTTCCGATCAGGGTCCGCCGTTGCCGGCGGCGACCGGCGTGGTCGCCTGCAGGAAGGCCGGCGTTCGCACCACGTCCGCCATCAGCTGCCTGATGTCACCGTCGGAAGCCTCGAACGCGCTGGCCAGCGAGGGCAGGCTGGGCTCCAGGGCGGCAGAGAATGACAGCGGGTCGCTGCTGGAGGGGCGGGAGGCGCCGTAATTCAACACGATCCAGGCGAAGCACTCGCGCGCCTCCGGCAGCGACTGCAGCTGGCGGAGGAGATCCGGCTGATCGTCGAAGGTCAGGCCCTGATCGAAGAACACACCCGCCTCGATGCTGCCCGACGTGTCGTCGAACGGTCCCGCGGGGCCGGTGTCCCAGTACTGGCCAAAGGTGTTGAACTTCAGGAAGGCGTCGCCGATCGGATTCACGAGAGCGTGGCAGACATGACAGTTCACGGGCGAGGTGGCCGCGGTGAGGTCGTCGAGCTGTCCCCGCAGCGACTGGCTCGGCGAGATCACGAAGGCCGAGGTATCGATGGGCACCGCGCTGGAGAGTCCGCGCCGGCACAGGACCGTCTGTCGGATCAGCCAGAAGCGCCGGGGCGGCCAGGTGGGATTGGTGTTGCCGGCGAAGCGCGCCAGGACGCTGGCCTCTCCCAGCAGCCCGATGCGCGCCGAGGTGCCGAAGTCGACCTTCTGCATCGCCGTCCCGGTGACGCCGGCGACCCCATAGTGCCGCGCCAGCGTCGCGTCCATGAACGTGTAGGGCGCCGTCATCAACGTCTCGTAGCGGCCGTCCCCGTCCAGGATCACGCTGGCTCCGAACGCCGGTGCCTCGCGCTGCATGCTGGCGCGCACATCGGCGGTGAAGATCCCGTCCGGATCGTCCTTCGGAGCGGTGGTCAGGTCGCTCAGCCGCAGCCACCAGGTGAAGAATGCGGCGACGCCGTCGCGCGCGCGCGAATCTTCGAGCATCCGGGCGGCTAGCTTCGAGAGATCGTCGGCGGACGCCGCGGCCTGCACCGCTTCCCCGACCTGCGGATCGACGTCCGCGCGGTTCCAGAGGAACATGGAGATGCGCTGGGCCAGGAGGTCCCGGGGCGCCCAGGTCTCGGCGCCGGGGCCCGGATCGTGCTCGACCGACGAATCCAGGGCCACCGCCGGACCGTCGGCCGGAGCCGCGCTGTCGACGGCGGCGTCCGACACGGCGGATTGTCCGTCCGCGCCGGCGCCGTCGCCCGGGCCCAGCTCGGCCGCCGCGAGGTCGCTGTTGGCCTGTCCATCGCGGCCGACGGTCGCCTGCTGGTTCGTACAACTGGCGGCCAGCGCGATGACCACGAGACAGGCCGCATGGCGGGCGGCCTGTCTCGTGCCGTGGAACGGTTGGCGCGGGTGCGACGTCATCGTCCGCCGTGGCGGTCAGTTGTACGCGATCTTGATGTCATCGATGGTGATGATCCCGGGCTGGGCGCTGCCCGCGGAGACGTCGAGCTCATAGATGCTCCAGGCCAGCGAGGAGATGTCCCACACCGTATTCCCGTCCAGGTTGTCCCAGTAGTACCAGTTCCAGTCCGTGCCCAGGACCCAGACCTGGATCGGCACGTCGCCGCGATTCCAGATCTCGGTCGCGTCGTAGGACCGCCAGGCATCCGGGAAGGTCTGGAACCATTCGTCCTCGTCATGCGGGCTGACATATCGTGCCTGGGCGGCCCAGTCGACGGCCTGACAGGTCGAGCCCACCATCAGACCGAACCCGGTGCCGTCGCCGTCGTGTGGATCGACGAAGCAGGCGGGATTGTAGAACGCGTCGTTCTCGAATCCCAGGTGATAGTGCCCGTCATACTGCGGATTGACATAGTAGTAGTAATAGTTCGAGGTATCCCAGGTGAGCTGGGCATACCACCAGCAAGATTCTGTGCTGGGATCGCACGAGACCGCCTTTCCGACCCCGGTGTCCTTGGACGGAACCGCGAACGTCGCTCTCGATTGGCCGACCGTCCAGTAGATGGCGTCGTAATCATCGAACGAGATCGTGTGTTGCACGCTTCCGCGTGCCGTGTTGACGAGCGCAAAGGACAGAACCGACCCCAGGGCGATCGAGACAGACAGTTGTTTCCTGCGAGTGAGCATGACACGACTCCTTTCCGCCGCTGCGGCCGGCGGATCATCCGAAACCAGTGAGCTTGAAGCGGTGATACGCCGGTCGGTGACGCGGCGGCGACGCAAACGGGCGCAGGCGACAGGAGTCGCCCGCGAGAGAAACGCACCTATCTACCGGGAGGGTGACGGACCGTTCAGCGCCAGCAACAGCTTCTCACCGGCCGCGCGCCGCCCCTGCTGCGTTGGAATCTGCTGCATCAGGTGATGAAACTGCCCCATCAGCGCGCGTCGCTGGGAAGCGTCCGCCGTGGAGATCTGGCCGAGGAGCGCAGATAGGTCTGCGTCACTGGGAGGGGTGACGTCGGCGCCCTTGTTCATCTTCCTCAAGAAGGCCCGCACCTCGATGTCGCTGGCCAGCTTCGGGCCCCCCGCCCGGGCAAGGACACGTGTGGTGGCGATGTGCCTGGGGGAGGCTTGTTCACCCTGGGCGGATAGGGCGCTGCCGGCCGGGGCCGCACGGCCATCGTCGGATGGCGCCCCACAACCTGCAACAAACAACACTGACGTCAACGCAAACCCAACTGCTCTTGTTGCACCCATGACCATTCCCTCCGTGGTTATTGGGAACGCAGAACCGTGCGTTCCCCTCGACATGCGAACGCCGCGGGCGTCCGCGCCGGAGCGATCCCGATCACGCAAAAGACGAGGCGGTGGCGCCGGTCGCGCGATGCCCTGCTGGACCGCGCCTTTGCGTCAGTCAGGAGATATCCGGCGACGCCGACGGTACCGGAAGGCAAAATGCGATGTCAACGAAATTGATCACCGTCAACGAAAAGTTTCCCGGCCGTCGCGTGTCAGCCGGGGCGCCCGCAAAGACGAGCTTGATTCTCGAACGAGAGGCGCGGGCGTTCCTTCATTGTGGCGCTACGCGGGCGTAACAATGATGGACTCGGGCGCATGCCAATGACGGTGGACGCATCCGTCCTTTTCGTAGAGCGCCGCCACCAGTCCCGGAACAAGACACGGGTTGGCGGCGGCGCGGTGCTGTGATCCTTCGGCTACTTGCCCGCGGCGGGGGGCAGGGGCGCGCCCGTGTATTGATTGAACCGCAGCGGAACGGATTGCGGCGAGGTGGTCAGGTCCAGGGCGGGACGGGGACCGACCGCCTTCCACCACATGGGCAGCGACTTGAAACAGAACACCTCGTCGAAGTCCATCGCTACCGCCCCCTTGTCCATCGGCTCGGTGCCCAGGCGATCCTTGAACCACTTCATCCAGGCGGCCGAGGCCTGCTCCGGCGAGCAGATGTTCGGGCCAGCCGGGTTGGGCTTGCCGTCTTCGCCGCACAGCTTGAAGCCGGGCGCCGCGCTCTGGGCGAAGGACGGCAGCAGGAAGGAAGGCATCTTGTGCTGGGTCACGTTCCACTGGGCGGTGCTGTGGCAGCTCATGCAAGACGAATCCGGCTCGTTCTTCTCGACCTTGCCGCTCACGGCGATGTCGTTGCGGGCGCCGTCATTGGGGCCCGACAGCCGGCCGCCCCACCCCAGCGTCTCGGTCGAATACTTGGGCGCCTTGGGGTTGGTCCAGTTCTCGACCAGCGGCTGCCCGGGCTTCGTGGCCTGCGCGTCGTTGCCCCACTGCACGCCCAGCGGGATCATCTTTGCCCATACGTCGCCGGGGACGCTGCTGTCGTAGACCAGCGTCATGAACACCCAGCCCGTCTGGGGCGCCGACTTCGAGTCCTTCACGATGATGTCGAACTGGGCGACGTAGCCCGGCCACACCTGAGTGGGCACGGAGGCGTCGGTCGTGGGATTGATGTACACGGGCCATTCCTGGGCGCCCTTCATGGCGTCCCACCAGTTCCGGGGCTGCTTCAGGTCCGTCGACGTGAAGACCGCCGCCTTGACGACGACCGAGCCCTCGTCGAACTGCGCGCTGGCGGTCTGAAGGTTCGGGTTCATCGCCGTCTGGCCCCACAGCTTGTACAGTGAGTAAGCCGCCCGCTCGTCGTAGTAGGTGAGCACGTGGGTCGAGAACGTGGCGCGCAGGCCCGTGTCGGGGAAGATCCCCGGCCCGAACTCACCGGCCGGGTACGTGCCGTGAATCGACTCGCGCAAGCTGCCTAGCCACGGCTCGTTGTACCAGCGCGCCTTGGCGGCGTCCCAGGTGTCGTAGTGCATGATCAGGTCCTTGGCGTTCTGGGCCACGTAGTCCCGTAGCGCGGCGGCGTAGGCAGGGGCATTGGCGATGGTGATCTTCTCCCCGTGAATGGCGGCGCTCCACGGAGGATTGGCCAGCGGCGGCGGCGCCGTCCGGGGCCAGGCCGCGTTCAGCTTGAACAGGGGCCCGCCGTACACACCTCTGGGCGGGACCAGGCCGTTGTTGTCGGCGAACGGCGAGGGTCCGGCCCCCTCCAGACCGACGAAGGCGGGCCGATGACTCGTCTGAGCCCCCGCCGGCGACGCCAGCATGAGAGATAGCGACACCAGACCCGTGGCATTCCGCAGAATTCGAACCTGTCCACCCATGATGCAAGTCCTCGCTGTGAAGGGGTTGCAAACACACCGCGCGCAGCCGGGCGCCCCGCCCCCGGCCTTCGGGAAATTGTCCCCCGTAACAGCGCCACATCACGGCGGACAGCCCACGTCGGCGCGACGACAATAATACTCTTTGCGCCGATCGGTCAAGGTGCCCGACTTCCCAGCATTGACCGCGACGGTGACGGCGAGCGCGCGTTGTGGTCGTTGCGTGAACGCCGGCAAACGAACGTGGTCAAAAACGGACAGCGACGCATTGGGGAAGGATTGTCCGCCGCGACGTTGAGAGGGCGATGCGACGTGCCGCTCACAGCGCATCCGGGCCCGGGTGCGCGGCGCGAGACCAACAGGGAGGGAGGTGACGTCGATGAAGATCAAGACCAACGTGAAGGCCGGACTGCGGAAGGCTCGCTAGTTCATGGGGCACCGAGGGCTGAGCCACTCATCGGCTCAGCCCTCGGGGCTTGTTGGCGAAACGTCAGAGACCCGCCAGACCACCACGCGCAGACCGAGAACTCACGCAATGGCCTATCCATTTCAACGAACGCTTCGCTCGCTGAACGGCACCGAATCCGGAATCCGCGTCGCATTGATGACGTTCAGCGTGGCCGCGCTGTGTGGATTGGCCGGCTGGTCTCTGAAGGCACGCATCCCCGTGCTGAAGGTCAGCACGCTGGGGCGAATCGAACCGCACAACGCCGTTCATCGCCTGGAGCCACCCGAGTCGGGCAAGGTGATCCGCTCGAACCTGACGCTGGACCGCGAGGTGGGCGAGGGCGAGCTGCTGGTCGAGTTCGACTGCGAGGCGCAACGGCTGGAGCTGCAGCAAAGCGAGAGCAACCTGTCGACGCTGGCGCGCGATCTGGCGGCGCTGGGTCAGCTGACGGCCCAGAAGAAGCGCGAGCTGGAGGAGAGCGTCCTGGCGGACGAGGCGGCCTTGCGCGAGGCCGAGGCGCGCAGCCGCGAGATCGCGCCCAAGTTCTTGCTGGCGCAGCAGCGCCAGCGTCGCGTCGAGGAGAGCGCGCCGGGCGCGATCTCGGCGCTGGAGAAGCTGGAGCGGAAGACCGAGTCGGAAGAGCTGTCGCGCGCCACCGAGACACAACCGCTGGCGTTGCAGAGGTTGCGCCGGGATCAGGCGGTGCGGCGCACGGGGCTGGAGGGCCAGCTGCTTCAGCTGAAGCGCGATCAGCACAGGCTGGAGGGCGAGGTGGAACGGATCAAGATCAACATCGCGAAGCTGAAGTACGACGTCGCGCGCCGGCAGGTGCGCGCCCCGGTGTCGGGCCAGCTGGTGGACGTGGTCGAGCTGGCGGCGGGGGACTACATCACGCAAGGGCAGCGGCTGGGGACCATCCTGGCCAAGGGGCCGCTGCGGGTGCGGGCCCGCTTCGCGAAGGAGACCGTCGGCATCATCCGACCGGGTCAGCCGGCGCAGCTGAAGCTGGATGGATATCCGTGGAGCGTCTACGGAACGGTGCGGGCGCGCGTCACCAGCGTCGGCACCGAGCCGACGATCCTGCCCACCGCCGAGGCGGTGCCGGGGACCGTGCGGGTCGAGCTGGACGCGGACGCGCCCGACGACGCGCGCGTCCAGCTGCAGCACGGCATGACCGCCACGGTGGAGGTCGAGGTGGCGCGCGTGTCGCCGGTGGTCCTGTTGCTGCGCGCGATCGGCGAGTGGACCTACCCGGGCCCGGCCGCGATGCCCGGTCCCGATCAGCCCGCGGTCCCAGGCAACGCCGCCAGTGAAGGAGGGATCGCCCTTGGCGCCGCCCACTAGCCCGCCGCGCTCGCCGGCGCGGGCCCGGCTGATCCCCGAGGTGGTGCAGACGTCCGCCACCGATTGCGGGCCGGCGGCCATGAAGAGCGTGCTGGCCGGGATGGGGCTACGCATCGAGTACCGCCGGCTGCGCGAGGCCTGTCAGACGGATGTCGACGGCAGCTCGATCGACAAGCTGGAGGAGCTGGCGGTGCAGCTGGGCGCCGACGCCGAGCAGATGATGTTGCCCGTCGACCACGTGTTCCTGCCGGAGTCCCGGGCCCTGCCGGCCATCATCGTGTCGCTGACCCCGGGCGGCCGGCCGCACTTCGTGGTGATCTGGCGGCGCGTCGGCCCCCTGGTGCAGGTGATGGATCCGGCCAGCGGCCGCCACTGGCTCACGGTGGCGGCGCTGCAGTCCCGGCTGCTGGTGCACACGACACCGGCACCCGCCGCGGCCTGGCGCGAGTGGGCGGGCAGCGCGCCAGCCACCGCGGCGCTGCGCCACCGGCTGCGCGCGCTGGGCGTCTCCGACGCCCAGCAGCTGCTGGACGCCGCCCTGGCCGATCCCGGCTGGCGTTCGCTGGGAACGCTGGACGCCGCCACGCGGGCGGTGGCGGCGGTGGTGCAGGGGGGCGGCGTGAATCGGGGGCGCGCCGCCGGTGCGCTGGTGCGCGCGATGATCGACCAGCAGAACGCCGGCGCCGTCGCCATCCCGGACATCTACTGGTCGGCGCGCGAGGGCCAGCGGCACGAGGCGCCCGCCGGCGCCGAACCGGACGCCGCGGCCGAGGAGGTGCTGCTGAAGGGCGCCGTGCTGCTGCGCTTTGCCGGGTGGCGCCCGGGAATGGCGCCCCCCGACGGGGCGGCCCGGGCGCTGGAGCTGGGCAAGCTGTCGCCCGACCTGGCCGGCGCGCTGGCCGCCCCCGACGTGAAGCCGGGCCGCGCGCTGCGAGCGCTCCTGAAGGCCGATCCGCTGAACGTGCCGCTGCTGGTGCTGGCCGGCCTGGTGGTGGCCACCGCGGGCCGGGTGCTGCAGGCGCTGATGTTGCGGGCCGTGCTGGAGCTGGGCCGTGACCTGGTCACCGTCAGGCAGCGGGCGCTGGGAATGCTGATCCTGGCGGCGTTCGCGCTGTTGCTGGCGCTGGTCCAGGTTCCCATCTCGGTGGGCCTGCTGGGCATCGGGCGCCGCCTGGAGATCCGGCTGCGCCAGGCCTACCTGGAGAGCCTGCCCAACATCGAGGACCGCTACTTCCAGAGTCGGCTGGCCTCGGACATGGCCTCACGCTGCCACGCCATCCAGGGCATGCGCACCCTGCCCACGGTGGTGGCGCAGTTCGTGACCACCTCGCTGGAGGCGCTGGCCACTGCGGCGGCGCTGATCTGGGCGGCGCCCCGCCAGTGGCCGATCACGGTGGCGTTGCTGGGGGTGACGTTGCTGCTGCCCTGGATCGCCCAGCTGTTCTTCTTCGAGCGCGACATGCGCGTGCAGACGCACACGGGAGCGCTGACGGTCTTCATCCTGGACGCCCTGCTGGGGCTGTCGCCCATCCGCATCCACGGCGCGGAGCGCTCGCTGCGGCGCGGGCAGGAGTCGATGCTGGTCGAGTGGACCCGGGCGCGCTTCGCGCTGCAGAAGCTGTCGGTCCTCTTCGAAGGTTTGCTGGCCACCGGCGGCTACGCGCTGGTCGTGTGGCTGGTGTTCTCTTATCTGAAGGGCAACAGCAAGGCGTCGCTGGTGCTGCTGCTGGTGTTCTGGGCGCTGCGTTTTACCGCCATCGGCCAGCGCCTGCTGGTGCTGACGCGCGCCTACCCCAGCATGATGAACCGCGTGCGGCGCCTGCTGGAGATGCTGGAAAATGGCGGCCAGGACGTGCCGGCACCCTCGAAGCACGAGGTCGGGGCGCTGTCAGCGGACCAGGCTGCTGCGCCCGCCCGCGCCGCGTCGGAGCCCGGCCCGTCACCGGCCGGCGTCACTCCCCGCGGCGTGGCCATCGCGCTCGAGCGCGTGCAGGTCAAGGGCGGCGGCAACGTTCTGCTCGACAAGGTCAGCCTGCAGATCCAGGCCGGAGAGCACGTGGCCGTCGTGGGGCCCTCGGGCGCCGGAAAATCGACGCTGGTGGGCCTGCTGCTCGGCTGGCTGCGACCGGCGAAGGGCGTGCTGAAGGTGGACGGGCGCCCGCTGCAGCAGGAAACGCTGGAGCAGCTGCGCCGCGTGACCGCGTGGGTCGATCCCGCCATCCAGCTGTGGAATCAGAGCCTGCTCGACAACCTGCGCTACGGGAACGACTCGTCGCGGACCTGGTCCCTGGACGAGGCCCTGCGCGCCGCCGACCTGCACGACATCCTGGAGGCGTTGCCCGGCGGGTTGCAGACGCCGCTGGGCGAAGGCGGGGGCCTGGTCTCCGGTGGGCAGGGCCAGCGGGTGAGGCTGGCGCGCGCCATGCTGCGATCCAACGTCCGCCTGGCCATCCTGGACGAGGCCTTTCGCGGCCTGGATCGCGAGCGCCGGGCTCGCCTGATGCGCGAGTCGCGCAGGCTGTGGTCGAACGTCACCCTCCTGTGCGTCAGCCACGACGTCGTGCAGACCTGCGACTTCGACCGGGTGCTGGTGATCGAGAACGGCCGCCTCGTCGAGAACGGGCCGCCCCGGCAGCTGCTGTCCAATCCGGGCTCCCGCTACGCGCAGCTGGTGCGCGCCGACGAGGAGAATCACCGCGCCCTGTGGCGGGGCAGCCAGTGGCGCAACTGGCGGCTGGCGCAGGGCCGCCTGGAGGAGCGCGCCGAGGCATGAGCGCCGATCCGCACACGCTGCTGTGGCCGCTGGACAGACTGGCCAGCGCCGTCGAGCAACTGGCGGTCCGCGCCGGCTATCAGGTGCGGGGCACGGAGGCCGTCGTGCCCGAGTCCGCGGCCGAGCCGAGCCGGGCCTGGATGAACGCCCTGGCCGCGCGGATGGGCGTCGAGGTCGAGCCGGTGGTGCCCCAGTACCGCGAGCTGTCCCTGGTCATTCGTCGCGCCTCGCCGGCGTTGCTGCAGGTCCGCGTGGGCGGTCTGCCCCACTATCTGGTGTTGCTGGGGACGCGTCGCGGGAAGGCGCGCCTGCTGGCGCCCAGCGGCGGTGTGGCGCTGGCGGGCGGCGACGCGGTGGCGAAGCTGTTGCGCCGCGAGAAGCACGGCCGGGTGGCCGGCGAGGTCGACCATTTGCTGGCCGGCCTGCCACGGTCGCGCGATCGGGCGCGCGTCCGCGAGAAGATGCTGCTGCAGCGCCTGGGGGACCAGCAGCTGCGCACCTGCTGGATGGTGCGGCCGGCGCCGTCGGCACGCCCGGCCACGTTGCTGGGCCGCGTGCCTGCCCTGCTGGTGAAGATCCTGTTGAACCACGCGCTGCTGTCGCTGTTGCTGGCCGGTTCGTTCTGGATGCTGGGACGGGCCGCGCTGCGGGCGCATCTGGAGATGGGGTGGTTCACCGGCTGGATCGCGCTGGTGGCCTGCGCCATCCCCCTGCGGTTGCTGGAGGTCTGGTGGCAGGGGCTGTTCTCGCTGCAGCTCGGCGGCGTGTTGAAGCAGCAGCTGCTGGCGGGAGTTCTGCGCCTTTCCCCCGACGAGATCCGCCTGGACGGCGCAGGCCGGCACTTCGGCCGGGTGATCGAGTCCGAGGTGGTCGAGCAGCTGGCGCTGGGCGGCGGCTTGCTGGCCGTCCTCTCCCTGCTGGACCTGGGCATCGCCGCCGCCATTCTGGCGCAGGGGGCGGGCGGCGGGGCCCAGGTGGCGGCGCTCGGCGCCTGGACGTTGCTGGCGCTGTTCCTGGCCGGCCGGCACTACCTGGCCCAGCGCCGCTGGGCCTTGCAACGGATCGAGGTGACCCACGAGCTGATCGAGCGGATGATCGGCCACCGCACCCGGCTGGCGCAGCTGCCGCGCGAGCGGTGGCACGCCGGCGAGGACGCCACCCTGGCCGCCTACCACGAGACGTCGCGGGTGATGGATCGACGCACCACCCAGCTGGTCTCCGCGCTGCCGGCCGGCTGGCTGGTCCTGGCCCTGCTGACGCTGGTGCCGGCCTTCGCGGACGGGCGCACCCAGGCGACCGCGCTGGCCATCTCGCTGGGGGGCACGTTGCTGGCCCTGCGCGCCTTCGACGAGATCAGCGGCTTCTTCCAGCAGCTGTCGCTGGCGGCCGCCTCGTTCGAGCAGATCCGGCACCTGCTGCGGGCGGTGGGGCGGCCGGAAGAAGTGCCCGCCATCCCCCTGGAGCTGGAGACGGAGGCCCTGGCCGCGGCGAATGACCAGGAGGCGACGCTGCTGGAGGGACGGGGCATCACCTTCCGGCATGCCGAGCGCGGCCGGCCCGTGCTGGAGAGCTGCGCGCTGCGGATCAGGCGGGGTGATCGCATCCTGCTGGAAGGGCCGTCCGGCGGCGGGAAGTCGACGCTGGTCTCGCTGTTGACGGGGCTGCGCCGGCCCGACGCGGGCGTGCTGCTGCTGCGCGGCCTCGACCGCGCCTCGTTCGGGAGGATCGGCTGGCGGCGGCGGATCACGGCGGCGCCGCAGTTTCACGAGAATCACGTGCTGTCGCAGAGCTTCAGCTTCAACCTGCTGATGGGCCGCGAGTGGCCTGCCTCGGAGCAGAGCCTGGCCGAGGCCGAGGCGATCTGCCGCGAGCTGGGCCTGGACGAGCTGATCGCGCGCATGCCGGGCGGCCTGTCCCAGCCGATCGGCGAGACGGGGTGGCAGCTGTCGCACGGTGAGAGGAGCCGTCTGTACATCGCGCGCACGCTGCTGCAAGGGGCCGAGCTGGTGATCCTGGACGAGAGCTTCGCTTCGCTGGATCCCGAAACGATGGGCGTGGCCGTGCGCTGCGTGTTGAAGCACGCGCCGTCCCTGATCGTCGTCTGCCACCCATGAGCAGCGTGGCGAAACGACGGTCCTGCGGTCGCGCGGCACGCCTGGCGTGGCGCGGGGTGGTGTCGCTGCTGGGCGCCCTGATGGTTCAGGGCTGCGCCCTCGCCGGCGAAACGATCGTGCCGTTGCCGGTGCAGCCGCCGTCGCGCTACCTGATCGAACCGCCGGGCGCCCTGCTGGCCAGTGGCGAGGAGGCGCAGGCGGACCCGGGCGGCGACCCGCAGCACCAGCCCGCGTCGACCAGACCCGACCGCTCACGCCCGCCGGGCGAGGGGGGCCGGGCGGTCGTCGCGAACTCCGCGAGCGGCCCGTGGTGGACCGCCTTCGCCGATCCGGCCCTGGACGCCCTGATCGACGAGGCGCTGGCCCACAACCATACCCTGCGCGATCTGCGCGGCCTGTACCACGAGGACATGCTGGCGCCGGGGCGGCCCAACGGCCCGCTGTGGCCGCTGCAGGTCGGCCTCCCCGCCGCCGTGGAACGGGCGAACACCGTGGCGGCGCTGGGCCCCAGCAGCGGCGCGGGCGTGGTGGACAACATCGCCTCGGCGGGAGTGACCGCCAGTTATCAGGTGGACCTGTTCGGGCAGCTTGCCCTGCAGCGCCGCAGCTTCGACGACTTCACCGCCATACAGGGCCAGTCGGCGGAGGCAGGGGCGCAGAACACGGCCGCCCAGGTCGCCCAGGTCTGGTTCGAGATCCTGGCCCAGCGCGCGCTGCTGGACCTGATCCAGCAGCAGGTGAGGCTGAACGAGGAGCTGGCCCAGCTGGTCCAGGACCGCTTCGAGGTCCACCTGACCAATCACCTGGCGGTGCTGCAACAGGCGCAACAGCTGCTGAACACGCGCGCCCAGGTTCCCCTGATCACCGCGCGCCTGGCCCTGCTGGGGTCGGAGCTGAGTGCGCTGCTGGGGCGGGCGCCGTCGCCGTCCACCGCCCTGGTGCCGGCGGACCGCCGGTTGCCCGAGCTGCCACCGGCGGTCCCGCTGGGCGTGCCCACCGATCTGGTGCAGAGCAGCCCCGAGGTGCGCGGCGCACGCATTCGCGTGGCCGAGGCCCAGCATCGCCTGGCCATCAACCGGGCCGGCTGGCTCCCCGTCGTCAACCTGTTTGGCGACGCCGGCTGGCAAACGTTCGACTTCAAGCAACCGCTGACCTTCAACGACAGCAGCGCCTTCGTCACCTGGGCGTACGGGATCCGGCTGACCTGGCCCATCTTCGACGGCGGCCAGCGGCTGACCGAGGCCAAGCAGCTGACCCTGACCATCAAGCGCAGGAACATGCTGTACGAGCAGGCGTTTCTCGACGCCGTCCGGCGCGTCCAGGACGCCCGGATCCAGGAGGCAAAGCAGGCCGACAACGTCAGGACGCTGCAGTCCGAGGTCGAGCTGGGCAAGAACGTGCTGCAGGAAGCGCGTCACCTCTTCGAGCAGGGGCTGTCCGACTACCTGTCCGTGCTGACCGCGCTGGGCAACCTCTCCGACCTCGAGCGCTCGCTGATCCAGGCCCGGCGGGTCCAGCTGTCGTACCGAATCCAGCTTTACCGGGCCCTCGGCGGCACCTGGTCGAGCGCCATCGTCGAACTGAACGACTGAAGGAGGAGCCCATGGCCGCACTGCAACCAAGCGACGTCCTGTGCATCCCGCAACGGCGGCGGTTCACCCGCGCCATGCTGACCACGGAGGAAGGCGGCGAGGCGCTGCATCTGTTCTTCGGCGAGAAGGAGATCATCTTCGACGAGGCGGAGCTGCTGCCCTTCGGTCAGAAGCTGTTCGAGGTCGATCGCTTCAAGGCCGAGGAGGCCACCGCCTGGTCCGGCGCCGCCCCCTATGACTGGGAGCGGGTGCGCGGATTGCTGGAGGCGTTGATGGAGGAGCAGATCGTCAAGCCGTACGACGCGGTGGCCGCGGCCGCTGCCCAGCGGCGGACGTTCGCCGCGACGCTGGGGCGGGCCCAGCCGGGACAGCGTCCCGAGACCTACAGCGCGCACGAGGGGCAAGGCTGCCCGATGACCACGCAGCGGATGCTGGGACGGGCCGTCGACCTGTCGAACCTGGAGGTGGTGCTGCCCGTTCAGCGGGTGGCCCACCCCGCGCTCGACACCGACGGCCGGCAGGTGGGCGAGAACAACGTCGTCGATCCGCTGTTCCTGGATCTGCCCACCGAGCGGCGGCTGTGCAACTACGCGGGCAGCCGCTACCACAACGAGGCGCCCATCAACTACACGGCGCTGAAGGCGATGACGAAGCGGTGGCCAGAGCTGCTGTCGTTGACGGCCCAGTTCCGGGACGCCTTCTTCCGGCGCCTGCCCAGGCTGGGACCGCAGCTGGGGGCCGGGGAGGCCCACCAGCTGGCGGTCACCTGCCTGGCGACGGTGGGCTATGTCATGGTCCGCGGCGTCGACCCCGTCCCCAACGGTCGGCTGGACGCGGGGCTGGCGGCGATGTTCCGCCTGATCGACGGCGTGCGCATCTGCACCACCGAACTGGTCCGCGACACCGCTGGCCAGCACGGCTGCGATCGGGCGGTCACCGGCCAGAGCATTCACGACTACGCCGAGCAGAACCAGCTGTTCAACGACCGCTGGGGCGTGTGCGCCGGGCCCCAAGTGCTGATGGAGGAGTACCTGGGCGTGCTGATCGACGGGAACCCCCCGCCCATCGACGTCGAACCGTCGCTGGCGTCGCGGCTGGGCGATCTGGAGGCGGCGCTCGACTACGGCCTGCATGGCCTGCGCATCGAGGCCATCGTGCGCGCCTACGGCTCGCTGCAAGGGCTGCTGCACGAGCGCCTGCGCGCGGCCTTCGCGGCGCACGCGACGACGCGCACCCGGCTGCAAGAGCTGCTGGACGTCCCGATCGATCCTGCTCACTTCCCTTTCCTGCGCACCGAGCACCCGCTGGCCGAGGGGTACCAGATGGAGCTCAGGGTGGGCCAGTGGATGCTGGAGCGGTCGCGCCGGGGCCTGCCCCGGGAGCTGCCGGGCGCGCTGGCGTCGATGGAGGACCTGGCGCGCTGCCCGCCGGGGCGGCGCGCCGCGCACGCCGCGCGGGTGGGGGACCTGGTGACCCGGGTGTCGCCCGAGCTGGCAGCACAGCCGGCGGCGCTGCGCGCGGAGTTGCTGGCCGTGCTGGTCGAGTTCTTCGCGCTGCAGCGCCACTGCCTGCGCGCCGTCGGCGTGGAACAGCACCGCCTGAACGTGCGCCTGCAGCGGCCCCAGGGACGGCCCCTGTGCGACGAAGATCTGAACGCCTACGCGCGCCGGACCTCCCCGGCGCTGAGCCGGGTGTTCGCCGAGGGGCTGGGGGTGCCCGTGCACACCGAGGCGCAGGCCACCGTCCTGGGCCAGGGCGACAGCCGCGTCACCCTGGCCGACGAAACCTGAACGCGCACCCACACGAGAACCAGGAGCCTCGATGCATCCGGAGCTGGTACGCCGTTTCAATGATGGAGTCCGCGACGAGGCGGCCAGCCGGTTCGGCGCCACGCCGGACGAGCTTTCGCGGCTGAACGCCTTCGAGAACCACGTCTACGAGTTCACGAACGCCGACGGCGTGGAGGTGATCCTGCGCATCTCCCACAGCGCGCGCAGGACGCACGACTACACGCAAGGAGAGATCGAGTTCGTGCGCTTCCTGGCGGCGGCGGGGTTGCCGGTGGCCAGGCCGATCCTGTCCGAGTGCGGCCAGTTCATCGAACGGATCGAGGACCACCAGCCGGGCCACTACTTCCTGGCGTCGGCGTTCGAGCGGGCCCCGGGGGTGGTCTTCGACGATGCGCCGGCCCTGAAGGCCGCCCACTGGGGCCCGCCCCTGTTCCGCGAGCTGGGCCGCACCTTTGCCCGGCTGCACGAGCGCGCCCGGGAGTACCGGCTGTCCAACCCGCGGTTCAAGCGGCAGGAATGGCACGAGTACGACGTGGTGGACATCGATCGCTTCGCCCCGTCCGACGAGATCCTGGTGCGTGAACGGACCGCCCAGATCGTCCAGCGCCTGCGGACCCTGCCGCGCACGCCCGACAGCTACGGGTTGATCCACGCCGATCTGCACATGCACAACTTCTGCTTCGACGACGGCAAGATCACGGTGTTCGACTTCGACAACGCCGAGTACGCCTGGTTCGCCAAGGACATCGCCGTCATCTTGTTCTACGTCGGCAGGACCGCGGCCGCCCCCGAGCGCGCCGCCACCGCCGCCGCCTTCCTGGGGCCTTTCCTGCAGGGCTACCGGGAGGTTCGGCCCTTCGGCGCCGAGTGGCTCTCCACGCTGCCCGATCTGCTGGCGCTACAGCGCTCGATGAACTACGCGCTGTTTCATCAGTACCGCGATCCGGTGGTGGTGACGGCCGAGGAGCGCGACGCCTGGCGGCGCTTCCGGCGGGACATCGAGGCGGATACGCCGGTGCTGGACCTCGACTTCGCGACCTTCTGAAACCGGAAAGACCAAGCTGTCGGCGCCAGCGTCGTGATGTCCTGGCGTCGTCAGTCCGTCACGGGTCAACGCACCATCTCGGGATAATGGTAAAGACCCGACCGGGGCGGGGGCGCGGACGAGGTCGCGATCATCGCCTTGGCAATCTGATCGACGGTGATCGACCGGTACTTCGCCGGCGTCACGAACGAGAAGGCCGGCAGCACCTTCTCCAGCAGCCACGGGGTGTGCCGCGAGCCGATGATCATGGCGGGACGGAAGATGCTGACCACCGGCGGTCCGTTCTCCTTCACGGCCTCCTCGGCTTCGCCTTTCACGCGCGCGTAGCGGGCCATCCCGGCCGCTCCCGAGCCGGTGGTGGCCGCGGTGGGGTCGGCGCCCACCGCGGACATGAACGCCAGGTGCTGGACCCGGCCCGACACCCGCAGGGCGCGTGCGAACGCCGCGTTCAGCTGCACGTCGATGGCGCGATGCTGCTCGATGGTCAGCTTGGCGGTGCCGGCGCCGACCCCCAGCACGCTGAAGCCCAGCACCTCGGCGTCGCCGTCCAGGGCGCGGATGGCGTCGACCGTCGCGGCCTCCAGGCTGCCCGGCTCCATGGTGGGCACCAGCACCTCTCGCAGCTCGATGCCTGCCTCGCGCGCGCTCGCCACCTGCGCGGGCTGGGAACGGCGCACCAGGCTGACGACCGGAGTGAACGTCCCGTCCCGCAGCAGCCCCTTGATCAGCGCGTGGCCGACCGAGCCCGAGGCGCCAAGGACCACCGCCGCTCGCCTGTTCGCCATCAGAAGATTCTGCTCCCGGTCCCGGCCCGCGTCAGCATCCGAGGGACAGGGCCGTCCGCAGCTCTGCCAGCAGCGCTTGCGGGGTGGCGCCGGCGATCGCGCGGAAGTCGGCGATCAGGTGCGCCTGGTCGTAGTAGCCCACGTCCGTGGCGATGCCCGCCCAGTTCGCGCGCGCACTGCGCCGGGCCGCCGCCACCGCGCGGCCGAAGCGCGACAGTCGCGCGAAGGTCTTCGGACCCACGCCCACCGCTTCGCGAAACAGCCGCCGCAGATGCCGCTCGCTGACGCTCAGATCGGCGGCCACCGCGCCCACGCCGGCGCTCGCCAGCCGCGCGGCGGCCTCGGTGATCAGCGGCAAGGGCGTGCGGTCCGGCCTCTTCACCGCCACGCGCTCCGCGATGGCGCTCTCGAGGATGGCCGCCGCGTCCAGGGCGGCGCGCGCCTCGCCCAGGCGATTCACCAGGCGGCGGGTCGCCACGTCGCCCCACAGCTCGTCGAGAGGGACGATGCGGCCGGTCAGCTGCGAGGCCGGCGCGCCCAGCACCGCCTGGTGCGTGCCCAGGCGCAGCCGCGCGGTGACGCTCCACTGTCCGCTGCGCAGCCGCTTGCGATGCACGCGCTCGCGGACGCCCATGGCGTGAATGTCCAGACCGCCGCGCGCCGCGGGACCGAAGCGCGCCACGACCTGCACCTCCGGACGGGGGATGGCCACCGCCGGCGCGTCCATCGCTTGCCGGTCGACGAACAGCGTCGCGATCGCGGCCGGGGCCAGCGCGCCTGGTTCGATGGGACGGCGCTCGGCGTCGCGGACGATCATCTCACGAGTCTGTTGCGCCCATGACAGGTGCGCAACCACCGGCGTGTGCATGTCCGATTCTTCCAAGCGAGGGCGGGCGCCGGCCCCTACCTTCGGCTCATGAAGATCCTCGTCACCGGAGCGACCGGAAAGGTCGGAAGTCGACTGGCCAAACGATTGGTCCAACGTGGCCATCAGGTACGCGCGCTGGTGCGCGACCTGGACCGCGCGGCCACGCTGCGCGATGCGGGCGTCGAGCTGGCGCGGGGCGATCTCCTCGACGTGGGCTCGCTGGCCACCGCCGTGCGCGACAGCGAGGCGGTCGTCCACTGCGCCGCCTTCTTCCGCGGCGCCACCCCGGAACAGGCGCACGCGGTCAACGATCTGGGCACCCAGAACCTGGCCGGCGTCAGCCGCGCCTCGTCCGTGGGGCGGTTCATCTTCACCAGCACCGGCCTGGTCTACGGCTCGAACGGCGGGCGCCTTGCTGGCGAGGACGACCCGTGCGCGCCCACGGCCGCGTACCCGGTCAGCAAGCTGGCCGCGGAACGCTTCCTGCTGGGCGTCCATGGTCTGGACGTGCGGGTGCTTCGGCTACCGTTCGTCTATGGTGACGGCGATCCCCACATCGCCGAGGCGGTGCCGATGATGCGACGGTTCTCGCCCACGCAGCGCCTGTCGCTGGGGCACCACGCCGACGTCGCGCAGGCCGTGGCGCGCCTGCTGGACGCGCCAGCGCCGTCCCATCGTATCTACAACGTCGTGGACGACGAAGCGCCAGACCTGGCCACCGTGAACGCGTCGGTCGGCGCACCCCCGCCGGACGGCACGGACGCGGAGAACGGCCGGGCCTTCGGGGCCCTGCTCGACGGCCGCCGCATCCGAGAAGATCTGGGGTTCAGCCCGCTGTATCCGCGCCTGGCGGACGCGCTGGCCGCGGGCGCGTGAGCGGACGCCGAGACACCAGGCGATGATTGGCTGGCGGGCCTTCGCCCAGAATGTGCGGGCGGCCGAAGAAATTTGTCCGGACCCACGGCCTTCGTGCGTCTAGGGGGCAGTCCGGCAACGACGCCGGACCAAACCAAAGGAGAGACCATGAGCCAGTTCTTGTTCTTGTACCGGGGGGGAATGACGGGGAACGAGTCGCCTGCCGAGATGCAGCAGCAGATGCAGCGGTGGATGTCCTGGTTGAAGGACCTGGGGGAGAAGGGCTTCGTGAAGGATCCGGGCCAGCCGCTGGAGCGCGGGGGAAAGGTCGTGTCGGGAAAGCAGAAGCTGGTCACGGACGGGCCCTTCGCCGAGAAGGACCTGGTCAGCGGCTTCACCCTGGTGGAGGCGAAGGATCTGGCGCAGGCGACGGAGCTGTCGATGGGCTGCCCGGTGTTCGCGTACGGCGGCGCGGTGGAGGTCCGGCCCATCGCGAAGATGTAGCGGGCGTCCTATCGGACGGCGTGACGGACGAGGTAAGGGACGGGGATGGACCTGGACGGGCGCTTCTTCCGCCGGGAGGCCGGACGGCTGACCGCCGCGCTGACGCGCCTGTTCGGGGTCCGCAACCTGGCCCTGGCAGAGGACGTCACCCAGGACACCCTGTGCCGTGCGCTGGAGGTGTGGAAGTTCCATGGTCCGCCCCCCAACCCCTCCGCGTGGCTGATGACGGCGGCCAAGAACCGGGCCGTCGATGTCCTGCGGCGCCAGCGCACCGCCCGCACCTTCGCCCCCGAGCTGGCGCGCTGGCTGGAGACCGAATGGACGCTGCGCCCCACCGTGGACGCGCTGTTCGCGAAGGACGCCATCGAGGACGATCAGCTGCGGATGATGCTGTCCTGCTGTCATCCGCGGCTGCCCGAGGCGGCCCAGCTGGCGGTCATCCTGCAAGTGCTGTGCGGTTTCAGCGTCAGCGAGATCGCGAGCGCCTTCCTGGACGGCGCCGCCGCCGTCGAGAAGCGCGTGACGCGCGCCAAGAAGGTGCTGGCCGCCTCGAAGTCGCTGTTCGACCTGGGGGATGCCGGCGAGGCGGCAGCGCGCCTGCCCGTCGTTCACCGCGCGCTGTACCTGCTGTTCAACGAGGGCTATCACGGCGCCTCGCCTGAATCGGCCGTGCGCGGGGAGCTGGTCCAGGAGGCGATGCGCCTGGTGTCGTTGCTGCTGGACCACCCGATGGGAAGGACGCCGGCGACGCGCGCGCTGGCCGCGCTGATGTGCCTGCACGCCGCGCGCATGCCGGCGCGGCTGGACCAGGCCGGCGACCTGACGCCGTTCTTCGAGCAGGACCGGTCGCTGTGGGACGCCGCGCTGATCGCGCAGGGGCGGCGGCTGCTGGACGAGTCAGCGGCCGGAGGCGAGGTGACGACGTATCACATCGAGGCGGCCATCGCGGGCGTGCACGCCGCTGCGTCGGCGGCCGCCGAGACCGACTGGGCCGCCATTGTCCGGCTGTACGACGCCTTGCTGGCCCTCCGGCCCTCGCCGGTGGTGGCGCTGCATCGAGCGATCGCGCTGGGACAGCATCAGGGCCCCGCGCGCGGGCTGGAGGCGATCGCCGCCATCGAGGGCCGCGAACGGCTGGAGCGGTACCCCTTCTACGCCGCCGCGGTGGGCGAGATGGAGCTGGCGCGGGGCCAGGCCGAGCGCGCCCGGGAGCGTTTTCGCCACGCGCTGGCGCTGGCCCGAAACCCGACGGAGCGCCGCTCGCTGGAGAAGCGGCTGATCGCCTGCGACGGTGTCGCCGGCGGCTGACGGCGCGAACCCCGCTGCCCTGCCGCCACTGGACCAACGAGACGGACAGCGGGAGACATCGCCACCGCTGAGGCGAGGATTAGGGGAGGCACGAAGGCCCGGGCGAACGGTACGATGGGGGGGGGCACACCAGCTGCCTGCGCGGACGGTTACGAATGACGGCACCGTGGTTCCTGTCGGTGCTGCTGCTGGGGGCCGCGGGGGCCGGCTCCGGCTGCTCGTCTTCCGGCGCCAACAAGGGCGGGGCCGGCGGTATGGCGGGGTGGGGCGGGGCCGGGGGCGATGGTCCGGGTGGGGCCGGCGGGGGCGGCGCGGTCGGCATCGATCCCGCGGCGCCGCCCGACATCGTCATCGTGCTGGATCGGTCGGCGTCCATGAACGACGGCATCGACGGGACCAGCTGCACGGGCGGCTGCGGCGCGGCCTCGAAATGGACCCTGCTATCGCAGGAGCTGGGGCGCGCGCTGTCGTCGGCGGACACCAGCGTCGCCTGGGGGCTGAAGCTGTTCGCGTCGAACAAGACCTGCGACGTCGCCCCGGGCGTCGACGTCGCCCCGCGACTGGGCAACGCCACCACCATCGCGGCGACGCTGGCCCTGGTCTCGGCGACCACCTCCACGCCCACCACCGCGGCGGTCAACACGACGGCCGCCTACCTGACGACGCTGGCCGATGGCGCGCCCAAGTACATGGTCCTGATCAGCGACGGCGCGCCCAACTGCGGAAGGGGGCCCTGCGACCCGAGCGTGCCGGACTCGCCCAACGATTGCGACGACGCCAACGCCATCGCGGCCGTCGAGCAGGCGTACGTCGCGCTGGGCATTCCCACGTTCGTGGTCGGCCTAGCGGGCACCGGCGACCTGACCTTGACGGACCAGGCGGTGAAGGGCGGATTGGCCACCGCGACGTCTCCCTACTATTACAAGGTGGGCAGTGCAGCCGAGCTGTCGGCCGCGTTCTCGGCCATCGTGGCGCTCACGGCCCGTTGACCACGGCCCGCCGGCGGGATTTACGGCCGGGCTGCTAGGGTCGGGTCAGTCCCGCCGTCGAGCCGCCCAGATCGGCGATGCTGTCGTACAGCAGCTGGGCCATGTAGTCGAAGTTGTGGGCCCAGGCGCCCGGCTCGGTACGGGACAGCTGGTAATTGAAGGACGCCTTCACCAGGGCGGGGGTCCAGCCCGAGAAGGCGTTGGATGACACCGTCTCCGTCGCGCCGCAGGTCCGGTCGCCGTTGGCGTCCTTGAAGAAGTACGGGTAAGCGCCGGGCCCGTAGCACAGGCCGGGCGCCGGGGCGACCGCCTGCATGGCCGCCAGCAGCTTCGCCGCCAGGCCGTCGATCTCGTCGGACAGCGGCTCGGTGGTCAGGCCGTCGCCGTCGTAATCGGCCGTGTGCACCAGGCGGATCTTGCCCGCGTCTCCATCGGCGTCGGCGTGGCAGACCTGACAGGTGGCGACCCAGGCGTCGGCGATCTTGAACGTGTGGTGACTGGACACGGGCTCGTGACAGGACGTGCACTGCTCGCCTCCCATGTGCGTCATGGGCCCCGCGTAGGTCTTGCCGTCGTACTCGTAGCCGACGTGGGCCGCCGAGCCCAGCTTGGTGGCGCCCGCCGGCAGGTAGTGCACGTTGCGGAACTGCGGCTTGCCCGTGGCCAGCTGGGCGTCGACGGTGGCCTTCGCTTCACGCCCGCGGTGGCAGGTCTCGCACACGTTGTCGAACCCGGGCTCGTTGCGCACCACGCCCGAGGGGAACGTGACGGACGGGACGGCCGCGATGGCGGTGAAGTCGGTGCCGGGGCTGTCGTGGCAGGTGCCGCACTCGAGCCCGTTGGCCGTCTCCTGCACCACCTGGCCCACCCCGTACTGCAGGTAGAAGCGGAAGCCCTGCTGGCCCCCGTGGCAGGACGAGCAGGTGGCGTCGACCTTCTCGCCCGAGTCCCAGTGGCGCGCCGCCACGCCCGCCCCGTCGAAGTGCCCGAAGTCGGTGCGGACCGCCTTGGTCATGTCCACCTTCGCCACCAGCGCCGTGTCCAGATCCACGATCGAGTCGTACAGCAGCTCGATGATGTACTTGGCGTTGTGGGCGAAGGCGCCGGGATCCTTGTTCGCCATCTGGAAGTTGTACGCGGCGCGGACCAGGCGCGCGGTCCAGCTGGCGAAGGGGTTCGTGCCCGCCGCCTCCGCCGCTGAACAGACGCCGTCACCGTCGAGATCCACGAACCAGTAGGGATACGAATCGCCCGCGTAACAGACGGGCGTCAGGTGCTCGGCGCCGTACCGGGCGATGGCCGTCCCCAGCTTCGCGCGCAGGCCCGTCAGCTCGCCATAGATGCCTTCGGTGGTGTCGCCGTCGCCGTCGTAATCGATCCCCACCGACGAGATCATGCGGATGTCGTGGGCCGTGGTGACGTCCGTGACGCCAGCATGGCATGTCGCACACTCGTCGAACTTCACCTTGGTCGAGTGCGGGTCGTGGCAGTCGATGCAGGTGTCCTTGCCGTCGACGTGTCGGAAGCGGACGTCGTACACCTGTCCTGGATATTGATAGCCGCCCTTGGCCACGCCGGCGAACAGCGTGGCGGCGGCGGGGAAGTAGTGGATGTTCTGGAACGTGAGCGCGGCGCTGGCCGTGTCGTCCGTGGCCGGCGCGGCCGCCGCGATGGCGGCGTCGACGCTGGGTCCGGACGAGCGCCCCTGGTGGCAGGTCATGCAGCGCGCCTCGCCGCCCAGGCCGGTGACCGTCGCGCCGGACGGGAACGTCACGCTGCTCAGGGCGTCGGCGGCCGGGTTGTGGCAGGTGGTACAGCCGATCACGGCTCCGGTGGGGGCGGGACGATCCACCTGGCCGGCCACCGTTCCGTCGCCGCCCAGGTAATCGAGGAAGCCTTGCGGGCTGTGGCAGCGCGCGCAGCTGGTGGGGATGGTTCCCTGGCTGTTCCAGTTCGTGAACGCCGGGGCGGTGGCGTCGGCGTGCGCGGACATCGTCCAGTTCGCGTAGTACGGGATCTGCGACGGGATCTGCGAGGGGTCCTGGGCAGCGACGACGACGACCGGGACGGACGCGGTGGCGCCGCTCTGCGCGCCGGTGACGGTCACCGTCGTCTCGCCCGGCGCGATGCCGGTGACCGCCCCCGCGCTGCCGGCGGCGGCCACGGCGGGGTTGGCGCTGGTGAACGTGTAGCTGGCGTCGGCGCCGTTGACGGTGGTGGCGGTGATGGTGATGGTCTGACCGACGGCGACCGCGTGTGGCCCTGCCGTGGTGATGGCGGGCGGCGGCGGCGGCACCTTGTCGCTCTCCAGCTGCGCGCATCCCGCGCCGGCCAGCGCCAGCAATGCGAGCAGCGTGCCGGCGCTGGCCGCGCCCAGAGGTCCCAGCTTGCGCGGCTTTCGCAGCTTCAGCAGCGTCGAGGTCATGGTGGTGCTCCTTGCTGAATCCAGGTCAAGATGGTCTGGTACTGGGACGACCCAGGCAGAAAGATCGCGCCGCCGCCGTGACCGTTGCCGCTGGCCTTCGACAGCAAGCGGCTGGCCGCCGGCGCCGTGGTGTCGACCAGCCGCACGACGGTGGCGTAGGTGGCGGTCGCGTCGGCGGTGAACAGCAGCGACGTGTCGCCAGCCTGCCCGCCGGCCACGTGACAGGTCGCGCACGGCGCCAGCAGGGGCAGCACGTCGGTGGCGAACGACAGCGCCGGCCCGTCGCCGCTGGCGGCAGCGTCGCCGGCGTCGGCAGCGTCGGCGGCGATCGGCGAAGGGTCACCGCGTGAAAGATCCGCGCAGCCGGCGCCGCCGCCGGCCATCAGGGCCAGCGCCGCCAGCGTGACGAGGCGCCCGCCTCTGAAGCGCCGCTCAGAACTCATAGGTCAGGCTCGTGCGCAAGATGTCGTTCCTGACCTCGTCGACCTTCTCGAGGTTGACGAAGTAGTAGAGGCCGAAGGTCAGCGCGCCGGCGCGGGCCACGGCGCCGAAGCTGTGGGTCGACCCATCCGCCGACGTGAGCCGCGCGTTGTCCAGGATCACCCCGCGGCGGTTGTCGAAGGTGCGCAAGCCCTGGCGATACTGGAAGTACAGCCAGTCGGTGGGGTGATAGCGAACCTGGACGTAGCTGGCGAAGTGATAGTAGTCGTACCCCACGCCCCCGACGCCGGCGCCGCCCCCCGAGACGTCGGCCCGCAGCAGGCCCGCCCCCGCGCTGAAGTGCTGCACCACGGGGATGCCGCGCGGGCGCCACAGCGTGACGTCGACCGCCTGCATGAACAGATGCCGGCCAAAGCCCAGCGTGTTGAAGTAGGACGAGTACCACGCCGAAAGCCAGCGCCAGGCGAAGCCCAGGCGGTTGCCCCAGCCCAGGCGCGTGGCGTCGTCGGGCGAAAAGTCATTCTGCAGGTTCAACACCGTGCCCGGGTGCGCCAGCGCGTAGCCGCGCACCACGTACAGGTCGTCGGTCACCGAGAGCTCCCCGTGCGGCCACACAGCGTGGGCGGCAACCCCTTCGATCGACCAGATCACGGGCAGGACCACCTGGTCGAACCCCTCCAGCCCGCCATAGCTCTGATGAAACAGCGGATCGGCGCCGAACGGGACCACGATCTTGCCGCCCGCGCCCGTCACCTGCACCGGTCCGAACCAGCGCGGCAGGCGACAGTGCGCCTCCCAGAACAGCAGCGACGTCACCTCGGCCGTGATGCCGCACGGCTGGCCCACGTCGTGCGACAGGAACAGGAAATGGTGATAGCTGCGCAGCGCGCCGGCGGAGCCGTCCGCGAAAGGATCGCCGTTGAACTGCCGCCGCTCGTAAGCGAGATCGAAGCGGCCGTCGAGCGCGAAGTCGAGCGGCAGCCGAACCGGCCCCGAGGAGCCATGCGGCGCTTCGGGGCGGGGCGCGGTGGCGGGGCGCGAAGCCGGTGCCGCGGGGGCGGGCGGCGGCGCCACGACGGCGGCCGTCGCCGGTGCCGCGGTGGCCACGGACCGCGCCCAGTCGGCCAGCTGCTGGGCGCGCGGATCTCCGGCGGCCAGCACGGCGCCGCCCCCGTGCCTCTGTCCGCTGGCCTTCGTGACGATCGCGCTGCGCTCGGGCGAGGTCACGTCCACCAGCGCGCGGGCGGCGGCGAGATCATGAGACGGCTCGCCCGTGAGGACCAGGCCGGTGAGGCCCGCCATTCCCCCGGCTCTGTGGCAGGAAGCGCAAGCGCTGGTCAGCAGCCCCTCGATGTCGATGCCTGGCGGCCCGGCAGCCGCAGAGGCACCGCCGTCCGGCGCGATCGGCGGGGCCGGGCTGGCCGCCGGGCGCTCCGCTGCGCTGGGGACGAGGGTCGGGGTGGACAGGGTGGGGCTGACGGCGCGAGGCCGCGCCGCCCCCGTGGCGGCGGGCGCCGGCGCGACCAGCGGAGAAGGGGCCGTCTCGCCGTCCAGGCGGGCGCCCCCGCGGATCCAGGCGAGCGCGCGCGCGTGAGCGGCGCCGTCTTCGGGCCACAGCGCCCCGCCCCCGTGAAGGGTCGCGCCGCTGGCCTTGCGCAGCAGCAGGCTGGCCGGCGGGTCTGCGACGTCCACCAGCCGCGCGACGGCAGCGTGATCCGCGACGGCGTCGCCGGACAGCACCAGGCGCGTCGCCCCGCCCGGCGCGCCGGCGCGATGACAGCTGCCGCACGCGGCGGTCAGCGCGGGTTCGATCGCCTTGCGAAAGGAGGGCACGCCGGGGCCGCGGCGGGCGGCGGGTGCCGCGGTCTTTTCCGCAGCGGAGCCCGAGGGTTCGGGCGGCGTGACCACGGGAACATCCGTGTCCGCCGGGCCGGGAGCGGGACGCGGCGGCGGCACCGGATGCGCCGTCTTCTCGAGCCCGATCTCCTCCAGCAGCCTGCGCCGCTCGTCTTCCTGCTTGCTCTGCGCGTGCGCCGCGCCGCCGGCGAGCACCAGCAACACCGCGGCCGCGGCGATCCGTCCGCGATCAGCGCGCGCCAGCATGGCAGCTCCCACAGCGGGCTCCTTCGATGGGGAAGGCGGTGCCGCCATCGTGGCAACGGCCGCAGTAGCGCCCTGCCCGCATGTCCTCGTGCGTGAAGGCCAGCAGCGCCTGCGGAAAGGTGGCCGGGTGGCAGGTCAGGCACATGAAGTCCCGGTGGACGTGGTGCGAGAACAGCGCCGGGGGCAGGGCGGGGCTGCGGGCCGGATCGCGCCGGGGCAACCGAACGATGGCCGGGTAGGCGGCGGCCACGGCCACCGACGACGCCAACAGCGACAGGCAAGCCGTTCGCCACGGCGCCCGCCGGTGCAGCTTCACGACCGTAGCTTTTCGAGCACCCGGGCGGTCCTTCACGGGCGTCCTTGCACGGGCGCTTCTTGCCCCGGCCTTTCTTGCCCGGGCGGTTTGCTCTTCAGGCTCTTCCAGACGGCCCGCAGGAAGAGCACGCCGCCCACCAGGATCAGCGGCAGCCCGATCACGGCCGACGCGATGAACGTGAAGGGGGTCCAGTGCAGGGCCGCGACCAGCTGGACCAGCAGCCCCAGCCCGGTGCACACCGCCGCCTTTTGAATGGACCGGATCATCGTGCTTGCCAGAACTGGTGCGCGTCGACCTTCACCATGTCGTGCGCGATTCGGTGACAGGACAGACACGAGACCGAGCCCGCGTAAAGCTGGCTGGAGATCGCCCGGTGAACCTCCTTGTCCAGGAAGCGGCGCGAATCATCATGACAATGAAGGCAGTTGGAGTTCGGGTAGGGCTGGTACAGCTTGATTTGCTCTGGCACGCCCGTCACGTAGTGCGCCCATACATGGCGCAGTCCGTTCAGCTTCGCCTTGACGTCGCCAAACAACGCGTAGTCCTTGTGGCACGTGTAACAGGTGCTCTCGCGCGGGACCAACCGGTTCTGATAATGCACGGCCGCCAGCGCCTGCTTGTCGTCGACGAACAGCGAACGCCCGAACCGCTCCATCTCGTGGCAGGAGAGACAGAATCGGGTCGAGCTCGACTCGCTGACGCCGTACGACAGGTTTCCCACCGACAGCAACACGGGCAGCGCCACCAGCCCCACCAGCAAGACGATGCGCCCGGCCGCGTGTGCCGCGAGAGGTCTCACGCCCAGCAGCGACATCGCGACCAGCACGACGCCGACCCCGAGCGCGACGACCAAAGAAAGGGGCAGCACGGCGGCCGCGAGTATACGCAAACTCGCCTCGGCTCCGTCGCTGGTGAGCGGTTTCGTTGCGGAAATTTCGTGCGGCGCGAACGCGCTCGCAATTCTTGCGCGCGACCGGGGCGTCACACGTTCGCGGACGCAAAGCTTGCGCAGTTTCAAACCGCGGCGCGGGTCCACGACCACGTCGTGGCTGCCGAAGTACAGATGAAGGGACATCCGGCAACTCGCCGGCGGGAAGGGGCCTGCGCCGGATCGCCAGTTATGATCGGCGTGCTCCAGCGAAGGTCTGTCAGCTTGCCAGCAGCGTCACATTCGTCCCACGTGGTGACCGTCCCCGAGACGGGCGAGCTGGACGTGGTCGTCGTCGCGGACACCCACGGCCGCCCGCACCCCAGCGCGCCCGAGCTGATCAGGAAGATGTCCCCCGCCTTGATCATCCACGGCGGGGACATTGGCGATCTCGAGGTGCTCGAGCCGTTGCGGGCCATCGCGCCGTTGCTGGCGGTGCGGGGGAACATCGACGCGCGCGTGCCCGGCTTCGTCGACTCGATGGACATCGACTTCGTCCGCGGCGGCACCAGCGTCGTGAAGGCGTGGCTCACGCACATCGCCGTGTACGGACCGAAGCTGCGGGCCGAGGTGGCCCGCGCGGCCCGCGCCTGCGCGGCCGGGCTGGTGCTGTGTGGCCACTCGCACGTGCCGTTCATCGGACGCGACAAGGGTCTGGTGATGTTCAACCCCGGGTCGATCGGTCCTCGGCGGTTCCATCTGCCGATCACGTTCGGCGTGCTGTCGATCCGGCCGGCGGGGATCGCCCTGCGTCACGTCAGCTGCGAGACGGGCCAGACCTGGCTGCCCTGAGGCAGGGGCCTCAGGGGCACGCCCCGGTGTGGTTCAGTTGCACGCGCGCGCGCTGGCGGTCGCAGTCGTTGGAGTACGTGTGGTTGTCGCAACCGCACACGGGCGTGTAGTCGGTCGTGCAGCCCTCGGGCGGCACGATGCAGTGACCGGTGACGGCCCCGGCGCCGCACCGGTTCGGCATGTCCTCGTCGCACACCTGACTGGTCGGACACGGAATCGGGGGCGCCGAGCTGCAGGCCTGGCCGGCGGCGCTGCCCCCGCCGGCGCCGCCCTGACCGCCATGACCGCCGGCCCCCGACCCACCCGCGCCACCGGCACCGTCCCCGCAGGCCGAAGCGCGGACACAGCCCTCGTAACAGCCGCCGGCGTACGACACCACGTAGGGGCCTTCGCAATAGGGCGTCTGCACCGTGCACGAGACGGCGGTGACGCTGCAGGTGGGCTTCGCGCCGTCGGCGCAGCGTGAAAAGCGCGTGCAGCAACCGATCGTCGCGCAACCGCAGTTCTGTCCGTCGACGAACACGGGATGACAGACGCCGAGTGCATTGCAGTCGCTCTCGGTCGTCGCCGTCGCGCAGCCGCCTGGCGCATCGGGGACGCCGCCATCCATCACGGGGCAGTTCAGGCCGGGGCAAGGTCCGGGGCTGCAGCTCCCGCTGCCGGGGGTGCAGCCGGCGCACCAGCGTTGACCGGACGGGCACATGCCGGCGCCGCCCCCGCCTCCGCCGCCGCCCGAACTGGCGCCGCCGGCTCCGCCGCTCGCCTTTCCCCCGTGGCCGCCCGCGGCCGCGCCACCCGTTCCGGACGCGGTTCCGCCCGTGGCGACGCCGCTGTTACCGCCCGAGCCGGGGTGAGAACCGCCGGAGCCCGCGCTGGTGGCGCCCCCTGTTCCCGCGCTGGTGGCGCCGCCCGATCCCGGGTTCGGCGATGAGCCAGCCTGACCGCCGCTGCCCGCCATGCCGCGCGAGGAGGTCGAGCTGCAGCCAAGGAGGATCACGCTGGAGAGCGCGAGGCTGACCGCGACGCTGACAGGGAGTGCGAGCTTCATCGCGGCCAGCACGAAGCATCGGTCATGCCGGCCCGGCCCGCCACGGGCCATGGGCCGGCGAGCGCCGCCGCCCTCGAAAATCTGAGGCTGGAGGGGTCGACTGTCAGAGAAGCGAAGCGGCGCCCGCGCTGTCCGGGGCCGCGCGGCGCCTGGACGGCACTCTTGTGAGCAGGACGTGTGTCTATTATAGAGGAAGCGGTGACGACGGTGCGGCTTTCCTGGATTCGCCACGGGTGGGTCGTCCTGCTGGCGGCCCTGGTGATGGTGGGGGCGGCAGGAGTGGCGCTGCGGGCGGGCGCCCGCGCGCCCCAGGCGGCGGGCGCCCCTCGCGGCGCGCCCGGCCCCCTGCGCTTCGTCGGCTCCTCGGCGTGCGGGTCTTGCCACGCCGCCGAGCACGCCGCCTGGGCGACCTCCCATCACCGTCACGCCATGGAGCCGGCCACGCCCAGCAGCGTGCGTGGCGACTTCGCCGACGCCACCTTCCGCTATTTCGGCCGGGAGACGCGCTTCTCCCGCCGCGGGTCGACGTTCCTGGTCACCACCGAGAATCAGCAGGGGATGATGCAGACATTCCAGGTGGCGTACACGCTGGGGTATGCGCCGCTGCAGCAGTACCTGGTGGCCTTCGATGATGGCCGCCTCCAGGCGCTGCCGTTCGCGTGGGACACGCGCCCCTGCGCCGAGGGCGGGCAGCGCTGGTTCCACCTGTACCCCCAGGCCAACGTCACACCGGCCGATCCGCTGTTCTGGACGCGGCCGCGACAGAACTGGAATCACCAGTGCGGCGACTGCCACACCACCAGCTTCAGCAAGCGGTTCTCGGACGCCACAGGCCGATTCGATAGCCAGTGGAGCGAGCCGGGGAACGGGTGCGAGAGCTGCCACGGCGCGGGTTCGGCGCACATCGAGGCGGTCCGGCGGGGGGCGCAGGGCGCGGGCGCGCGCCGCTTCGTCAACGGGCTGCACATGCAGGCGGAACAGCTGGACCAGTGCGGGGCCTGCCACGCGCGGCGCATCCGGCTGCGCGAGGACCCGTCGCACGAGCGCATGCACGAGACCTGGCGGCCGGAGTTGCTGCGTGAGGGCCTGTATTTCGACGACGGTCAGATCAAGGACGAGGTGTTCGAGATCGGTTCGTTCGCGCAAAGCAAGATGGCGGCCCGGGGGATCACCTGCAGTCATTGCCACGATCCCCACTCGACGAAGCTGCGCAAGGAGGACAACGCGCTGTGCACGCAGTGCCATGACCGGCAGACGTTCGACGGCGCGCAACACCACTTTCACGCCGCGGGCAGCCCCGGCGCGCGCTGCGTGAGCTGCCACATGCCCCAGCGGACGTACATGGTCGTGCACCAGCGCCGCGATCACCGCATCGCCGTGCCGCGCCCCGATCTCAGCGACCCCCTGGGGACGCCGAACGCCTGCGCCGCCTGTCACCGCGATCGCGGCAACGCGTGGGCGGCCGCCGCCATCGCCAGTCATCGCAGCGGAAGGCGTCAGGGACCCTCCGGCGCCGAGTTGCTGGGGCCCGCCCTGTGGCGGGTCCGGCACGAGCAGCGGGACAGCGGCGCGTCGGTGCGCGCGCTGTTGACCAATCCGGCCGTGTCGCCGCTCGCGAAGGCCAGCGCGCTGGCGGCGCTGGCGGGCACCGCACCCGGCGAAGCGGCCGCGCTGGCCGAGCCGCTGCTGCGCGACGAGGAGCCCTGGCTTCGCCTGGGCGCGGTCGAGGCGCTGCGACCGCGCGCGCCCCTGCTGGCCGGGCTCGCCGCCGATCCGTCGCGCGACGTGCGCCTCGAGGTCGCGCCCCTGCTCGCCGCGGCGGGCGGCGCTGCCGCCGCCAGCGGCGGCGCGTTCGCGATGGAGTACGAGGCCTGGCTGACCGCGAATGCCGACCGCGCCGAGGCCCTGGTGCAACTGGCGGCCCTTCGCCAATGGGCCGGCGATCCGGGGGCGGCGCGCCAGGTGTTCGAGCGAGCCTTGCGGCGCGACGAGTCTTCGCTGGTCGCTTACCTGAACTTCGCGGATCACCTGCGCGCCGGCGGCGACGACGCCACGGCCCAGACCTTGCTGGCGAAGGCGTGCGCGCTTTACCCGGACTCTGCCGACGCGCACTTCGCGCTGGGCATGCTGCTGGTCCGTCGCCACGAACTCTCGGCCGGAGTGGCCGAGCTGGGCCGCGCCAGCGAGCTGGCCCCCGACAACAGCCGTTACGCCTACGCCCATGGCGTGGGCCTGCACTCGACGAACCAGGATCAGCGCGCGCTGAGCACGCTCGGCGAGGCGCGGGCGCGCTTTCCGGGCAACGAGCCCCTTCAGGCCGCGCTGCAGGCGCTTTGCGCCGCCACGGCATCACGCGACCGGCACTGTCCGTGACCCTGACGGGCGAGACGGGAGAGCGCCGCCCCCGCCCCGCGCTGAACGCGGGGCGGGGGCGGCGCTGCTCGCTCGCGGGGCGGTCAGGGCAGGATGAAGTACCCGGCGGGGGCCCCCGCCTTCAGCACGGCGACCTGCGCGAGCAGGGCGCCCCGGACCGCCGCGTACCGCGGATCGTCGAACAGGTTGGTGGACTCGTGCGCGTCCGTGACCAGGTCGAACAGCTCCCACTCGCCCAGGTTGTTGACCAGCTTGAAGCGGGTGTCGCGCAGGCCGTAATGGCGCCCGGCGGTGCCGTTGGAGATCTCCGAGAAGGAGAAGGCGCGCCCGCTAGAGGCGGCCTCGTCGGTGAACAGCGGCTTGATGCTGTAGCTGTCGTTGACGTGGCTGACCCCCGCCACGCCGGCCACGTCCAGGATGGTCGCGTACAGGTCCGCCGTCACGAACAGGCTGCTGTCGCGGCCGCGGCGCGTGACGCCCGCGCCCGCCACGATCAGGGGCACCCTGACACCACCTTCGTAGGCGCTGCCCTTGGCGTCGCGCAGCCCGGTGGCCGTATCTTTCACGGGGGGCGGTACGCCGTTGTCGCCGACGAAGATCACCAGCGTGCTGCTGAAGTCGACCTCGGCCAGCAGGCGGCCCAACTCCGTGTCCAGCGCCTGGATGTCGGCCTGATAGACCGGGATGTTCGTCTGGTACACGCCCGGCGCCGGATTTCCCACCGAGCTGAGATCGACGTGGTGCAACTCGGCGGGCGGCACCTGGAAGGGATTGTTGCCCCCGTTCGCCGCGTGGGGGGCGTTGAACGACTGGTACAGGAACCAGGGTCTGCCGGGGCTGCTGGCCTTCTGCTGGTGGATGAAGTCGATCGCGTAGTTCGTCAGCGCGGTCGTCGAGTAGGTAGTGTTGGCGATCGTCGGGCCGTTCTCGTCGAAGGTCCACCAGTTGAAGTAGTCGGTCAGACCGCCGCCCAGGATGCCCCGGTAGTTGGTGATGCCCAGATCGCGCACGTGCTGCAGGATGGCGGCCGAGTCCGCCTCGACGGCCGGCGGGCTGACGTCGATGCTGCCGCCACCCAGGTGATACTTGCCGAACAACGCGTGCGTGTAGGGTGTCTCGGCGTTCAGGCGATCGAACAGGGTGACCGTCGAGGTGGGCAGCACCAGGCCCACGGTCGTGACGCCGGTGCGAAAGCCGTACTGGCCGCTGACGATGGTGCCCCGGGTCGGCGAGCAGACCGGGCTGGCCCAGGCGTTGTCGAAGACGACGCCGTTGTTCGCCAGGGTCGTGATGTTCGGCACCGCCACCTGACCCTTCGCGCCGGCCAGCGCGGGATACAGCGCGCTGGCCTCGGCGCCCAGGTCGTCCGCGATGATCAGCAAGATGTTGGGCTTGCTGGGGCCGCTGGCGACCGCGCCCGCGGCACCACCTGCGCCGCTCGCGCCGCCTGCGGCGCCCGCGCCGCCTGCGCCGCCCGCGCCGCCCGGTGCCACGGGCGCTCTAAGGAACGTGACCTTCGCCGTGCCCGTGGCCGTCGCCTCGCCATCGGACACCGTCAGCGTCACGGTGAAAGTGCCGGGCGTCGCGCTCGTCAGCGTGGCGCTGGGGGCGAGGGGGTCGTCGATCGCGCCTCCGGTCGTCGACCAGTAGTACGTGATCCCGGCGGGGCCGCCGTCGGGATCGCTGCCTCTCGCCAGCAGCTTGACGGAGCCACCTACGAAGACGGACAGCGGAGAGACTGTCAGCTCGTCGAGGCGAGGCCCGCGATTGATGGTTCCGTTCACGACGACCGACCCGGTGCCCGGGGGGCTGGTGCTGTCCAGGTGAATCGTCACCGCGGTCGCGGCACCCGCGACGATGTCGAACGTCGCCGAACCGGTGAAGGTGGTCTTGTCGACCGCCGTGGCCGTCAGCGTGAGCGCATACCCCTTGCCGGCCGGAATACCACCCAGCGTCGCGCTAATGGCCGGCGAGGCGCTGACGTCGATGGTCCCGCTTTTCGTGAAGGTGGCGCCGGTGATCGCATAAGCCACGGTACTGATCGTCACACCAGAGGGGGCAGTCAGGCTAAGGCTGAGCGATCCGGCCTGGTCGGACTGCAGGTGGCCGCCCTGGTCCTTCGAGCAGCCGGCCAGGGGCACGCTGGCGGCGAGCAGGAGCCAGGCCAGGGGCGCCGGGCGCCACCGTGTGAGCCATCGAGATCTTCGTGGGTCGTTTGTCATCGCATCATCCCTTTCCCGAGGCGCCGCCCGGAACGCCCACCTTGGGCGTGCCCGGCGCCGCCGTGCCTCTTGGGGTCTTATAATGGACATGCGTCTTGTATACAAGACGGACCCGGGCCGGAGGATGATGTCGAGGCGAGGCGGCTGTCCGCGATTGCCATGCCCGCCTCGGGAACCCAGGCTGGGCCGGGCAACGGACCAAATCGAACGAGAGACGGGCAAGAGATGGACGAACTTTTTCGAATCCAGTTTGACGGAAGGGCGCGGAACGGCGGCACTGACCAGCCCATGCCGACCTGTATTGCGTGGTGGGATATGGGAACGGGGCTCGACAGGCGCGCGCGCGGGGCGCGGACCAGGCTGATCGCCGGGTTGCTGGTGGGGCTGGGCCTGGCGGTGGCTTCTTCGTCCGCGCAGGCGGCTTGGTGGCCGTTCTCCTACGTGGCCCGGGCCCCGGCCCCCTTGCCGCCGGACCAGAGCTGGTTAAACGACGTCCCGGCGCGATCGGGCCCGTCGAAGCCCAAGGTCGCGGTGTTCATCCTGCAGGGCGATGACGTGTATCAGCCCGTGCGCGCCGCCGTTGTGCGATCGCTGCGCCGGAAAGGGCTCGACGTCACCGCGACCCTGCGTCCTGTGGATAGCCCCGCGCAGTTCCGCGAGATGTCCGCGACCCTGAAGGTGGCGGCCTATGTCGACGGCGAGGTGACGGGCGAAGGCGCGCACCACAGCGCGAAGATCCGGGTCCGCAGCGGCGCCACCGGCCAGAACGTCGCGGTGGCCAACTTCTCCGGCACCACGCCGAAGATCGTCGGCGCCATCAACCGCAGCCTGTGGAACAAGGTGGGCGGGGCGACGATGCGGGCCTGTTCGGCGACCGCGCACACGCATCGGCGCGAGCGCGAACCGCTTCGCATCGAGGCGGGGACCGCGCTGGACGACGCCTCGAGCGCCACGACGCCCGGGACCTGACGCCCGGCCTCGCGGGGCGGCGGGAACTCGGTAGCTAGAAAGCATTCCGTGGGGTGGAGAGGGCGACCGACAGGCCCGCCAGCGCCGACAGCGTCCAGCGCGCCTCCATGGGAGCCGTGCGCGGAGGACTCGCCGGGTCCGAACCCGCCAGGCCGTCGCCAGGGAGAGCGGGGACGTCCGCGGTCAGCGGCGTGGTCCCTGCGAGCGCGCAGTAGAGAGCGAAATGGTCACCCAGCTGGGCTTCCAGCCGCGCCGCCACACCCAGGGATGCGCGCGTGCGCGTGGCGCGCGAAGGGGCGTCGAGCGCGTTCGGCGCCGGCGGGCCTTGATTGGGACCGGGACCGCGCGATCCCGGCGGCGCGGGCGCGAGATCGTAGGTCGTGCGTGAGACGGTCAGCCACGGGCCGAGCGCGGCGCTGAACCTGCCCCGGCGGAGCACGGTCAGACGGATCTCCCCTTGCCCTTGCAGCCGCGGCCCGGTCGCCGGGCGCGGGTTGCCGTCGGCGGCGGGTGGCGAACGTCCGGTGCCGTACCACGCACCGAGACCCAGTCCCAGCGCCGGCGCCAGCGGCCAGCGCGGAACGGTGCCGGCGGCCGTGACGCCCATGCCCCACCAGTCGCTGGACGCGTGTCGGTCGGCGCCGAAGAGGTTGCCCGCCTGATAACCGGCGAAGGAGGCGAGCGAGAACCGAACGGGAAAGGGGGCGGCGGCTCCGGCCGGGGCCGCCGCCCGGGCGGTGAGGGTGCCGGCATCGCCGACGGCATTCGTCGGCGTGTCGGGCGCAGCGGAGCCGGTGACGATGGCGGTCGCCGGCGCTGGGAGGAGGCGGGGCGGGCTGGTCTCGCCGTCGGGGGGCGCAGCGTTCGCTGTGTCCGCTTCCGGCGGGGGCTGCTCGCGTTCGGGCGTCGGGGCAGCGCGCTCGCGCGGCGCGGTGACTGGCCGGTCGGGGGAACGCTGGGGTGGGTCCAGCGCCAGGGTCACCAGGGCCGTGTACGCGATGGTGGCCAGCGTCTCGATCGTCACCTGATGATTCGCGCCGTCGGGCACCACCCGATGGAGGCGCACCCGCCCCGCCGCGCCCTCGCGCAGGGTCAGGACCGCTCCCCCGCGCGCACGTTCGCCCTCCAGGTCGACGGTGACCGTGGCCCACGGCTCCTGGGCGCGTTGTGCGGTGAGACCGGGGCTCTCGAACGTGAACGCCAGGTTCCGGCGCGTCGTGAGCTCCTGCAGCGTGGCGCGCAACGCGGTGGCCTCGTCGGCCGGCCCGCGCACGTCGACGGCGATCGCCCGGGCTTGCGCGGCCAGCGCATGAGATGGGGCGGCCAGTGTCACGCGCGACGGCAATCCGGGGCCGAGCACCAGGAGCGTGACCATCATTCGCGTGGCGACGCTCATCGCGCTGGTTCACCGTCGGCGTGGTCCCGCGCCGCCGCCTCCAGCGCGCGAAGGCGCGCCCGGGCGTGGCGCGCGAAGGCCTGAGCCGACGGCTGGACCAGCACCTGGCCCCAGGCCTGCCGGGCCTGGGGCCATTCGTGGAGCGCTTCGAAGGACTCCGCCAGGCCGACGCTGGCCTCCGCGGCCAGCGTTCCCTGGGGGTGGGCGCGCAAGGAGTCACCGAAGGCCGCCGCGGCGGGCTGGTACTGGCCGCGGTCCAGCAGCCAGCGTGCGTACGCCACCAGTCCCGTCTCTGCCTCGACCGTCGCTGGAAACTCCCGCCGCAAGCGCTCGTACGCCTGGCTTGCCTCGGCGACGCGGCCGGCGCGGCGCGCCTCCGTCGCACGCGCGAACAGCGTAGCCGCGCCGCCCAGGCCGCCGGCGCCGGATGCGGCAGAGGTGGCTGGTGAGGCAGGGACTTCGGGGGCGGCCGGCGGCTCGCGCGCCGGTTCTCCCGGCCCAGCGCCAGCCCGCGCCGTCGCTGGATGAAGGGCGACGCGTCTGGAAGAGGCGACTGCCGCGGCCTGCTCGCGCGGCGGCGTCGTCGTGTGGGCCCGGGCGATCCATCGCGCCGCCAGCGCCACGCCCGCCACCAGGCAGACCACCGCCGCCACCAGGGCCGCCAGGCGCGCGGGCGGGCGGGGGCGCCACCTGCGGCTGGTCGTGGCGCTGCTGGGTGCGAGAACCGGGGTAGGGGCTACCCGGAACGACGCCATGGTCGCGGCGACGAGGGCGGCGATGGTGTCGCGGCCGGCTGGGCGCTCAGCCTCGTCCAGCAACTCGAGCCGTGTCTGCTCGAGAAGGCGGCACACGTCGCAGGTTCGCAAGTGCTGCGCCTTGATCGCGCGCTCACGCGCCGACAGGGGCAACCCGACGCGGGCGCGATGCAGGATGTCCTCGGGATGATCTGCCGCGCGCTGTTGGCTGTGATCGTTGGCGCGATCTTCGCCTCGATCGTCTCCTCGATCGTCTCCTCGATCGTCTCCTCGATCGTCTCCTCGATCTTCGCCTCGATCTTCGGACTGGTCGTGGGGCCGCTGTCTCGCCGGCGGGTCGCGCCGATCGCGGTCCGTCATGACCGTCCTCGCACCGGGGCTGACTCGTCGAGTCCGTCGTCCAGGACCTTGCGCAGGAATTCCTTGGCCAGGCGCAGGCGGCTCTTCACCGTCGCCAGCGGCGTGGCGGTCGCCGCCGCGATCTCCGGCAGCGAATGGCCCAGGATCACGTGCAGCGCCACGACCTCCGCCTGCTCCTCCGGCAGGCGCAACAGCAGATCGCGCACGAAGTGACGGCGATAGAGCCCCAGCTCGGCGTCGGTGCGACGCGGTCCGGGGGGCGCCAGCTCGGAGATGTCGAGCGCGTCGAAGAACACCAGCCGTTCGCCCCGGGCCCGGCGCCTGGCCGTCAGCGCCGTGCGAACCGCGATGCGCGAGGCGAAGCCCGCCGGGTGGCACTCGCCGCGAAACGCGGGAACGGCCCGCATCACGTTCAACAGCGCCTGCTGCTTCACGTCCTCCAGATCGACGGCGCGCGGACCCAGCACCACGCGCACGGCCCGCACCACGGCGGGCGCGACCTCCAGCAACAGCTCCGCCATGGCGTCGGCGTCCGAGGCGGCCAGGCGGGCCAGCGACAGCAGCGCCACGCGATCGGCCTCGCCGTCGCGCGGCGCCGCAGGCGAGGCTTCATCGCCCGCCTCGAAAACGGACGCCGCCAGTCGCTTGGAGGCGCGTTCGGACATGAACTCGGCGTTAGTGACCAGGGCCAGGCGCCGGGATCAATAAACTTCCGCGCGGGCGAAGTTCGACGGACGGAAGAGAATTCGCGCCTGTCCGGTGATCCGTTCCCGGGCGGGCGGCGACAGATCCCGCATACCAGGCGTTCTCGCGAACAGCTTTCGCGTGAAGAGCCGGCGTCGTCTGGCGCGGTGCCAGCGACGATTCCCAAGCCCCCGAGGAGACAACCATGCGTCGCAAACTCGTACTCTTGCCGTTGGCCATGCCCATCGCCCTGTTCGTGGGCTGCGAGGGGACCGCCCCGAACGACACCACCGCCACCACCGACTCCGCGCTGGAGAGCTGCTTCGCCACCAGCGGTGACGGCTCCACGAAGTGCGCGGTGCAGGGTGGTGGCTTCAGCCGCGATCCACAGGACATGGATCACGACGGCCGTCCTGATGCCTTCGTGTGCGCGCACATCGTGAAGGTGCCGCATGGCTGGATGGGCGCTGGTGGGTCGTCCGGGTCGGCCTCCGCCGACCCGAGCGGTGGCGCTCGTCCGCCGCTGCCGCCGGTGCCGGCCGATGCCGATTGCGATCGGATGGGCTGCCAGGACCAGCGGCCCCAGCACGCTCGTCCCGGCGCCGGCAACGGCGGCACCGACGGGAACACGGGGCCCACCTCCGGTCCGCCGGCTGGTCCGTCGTCCGGCCCGCCTTCCGGTCCGTCGGCGCCGCCTTCTGCTGGAGCGCCGACCGACAAGCCGGCGGGCGACGCTGCTGACGACATGAAGTGCCCGGGCCGTGGTTCCCCGGGGGCAGGGCAGGGGGCCGGTGGTGCCGGCGCTCCTGCCGGGCACGGCCCTGGCGACGGTCACGGCGCCGGCGGCGCGGGCCCGGCCTAGCCACCCATCGCCCGCAAGAGAAGCGGGGAGCACGCCCCGCTCTCACGGGCGACCAGGGGACGGATCGAGTTTCCCCGTCCTGACCTTCTCCTCGCTCGCTGGGAGAAGGTCAGGATGAGGGGTCATCGACCTGGTGCGGAGCCACCGCCAGCAGGTCGTGGGCGATGACCGCCTACCCGATACCGGCACGCCTGGCCGGAAGCGCCGGTGAACGTCGACCGAGCTGTCGCTGTCATCGGTGAACGTTTTCGGCGCGGTCGCGCGGGACTCCCTCGCGGGGGACGATTCGTTGCGTGAAACCGGGCCCGGCCGTGTGTTAATTGCGCTCATGGCTTCGAAACGCGATTCCCGGCGCGCTCGCCCGTCCGGACCGGCAGGCTTCCTGGTGCCGGCGGCGCTGCTGTGCGGCCTGACGGCGCTTTCGCCGCTGCGCGCCCAGTCAGCGCCACATGACGTTCCCGACGCCGCGACCTCGGCCACGCCGCTGGCGGCCGCCGGGACGGCGCCGCCGCTGACGCCGCGTTCGACGGGGCCGGAGCTGTACGCGATCCTGTGCGCGGCCTGTCATCGCGCCGACGGTAGCGGCGGCGCCGCGGATCACGCGCCCTCGCTGATCAACCGCACGTTCCTGGAGAGCGCGTCGGATTCGTTCTTGCGCACCGCCATCGCCGACGGCCGCGCCGGCACGTCCATGGGCGCGTACGGCAAGGCGAAGGGTGGCCCCCTGGACGACGCGGCCCTGTCACGACTGGTGGCCTTCCTGCGTAGCCGGGGCCCCGCCTATCACGCGCCGAAGGAGACGGTGTCGCGCCAGGCCTCGCCCGAACGCGGCGCCCAGCTGTACGAGCAGCAGTGCCGGACCTGTCACGGCAACGTCGCTGTCCGCGGCGAGGCGATCCACCTGGCGGACGCCGGATTCATGCGCAGCGCCAGCGACGGCTTCCTGAAGCACGCCATCGTGAACGGGCGGCCGGACACCAAGATGCTGGCCTTCTCTCAGACCATGAAGGACGCGGACATCGACGATGTGGTGGCCTACCTGCGCACCATGGCCAAGCAGCCGGTCGCCGACGCGCGTCTGCCGGCGCCGACCGGGCATGAGCCCCTGATCCTGAACCCGCATGGCAAGGACCCCACGTTCACCGTGAAGGAGGATCGCTTCGTTGGTGTCGCGCAGGTGCGCGAGGCGCTGGCGGCGCACCGCCGCATGATCATCGTCGATGCGCGTCCCCCCTCCGAGTGGTCGCAGGTCCACATCACGGGCGCCGTCTCGATCCCCTACTACCAGACGCAGCGGCTGGACCAGATCCCCAAGGACGTCACGGTCCTCGCCTACTGCGCCTGCCCACACCATCTATCGGGCGCCGTGGTCGACACGCTCCGCAACCATGGTCACGCCGCCGCGTTCGTGCTGGACGAGGGGATCAACGAGTGGCATCGCCGGGGTTACCCGGTGGTGGCCGCGCCCGGGACGAAGCCGCCGCCGGCAGAGCCGCCGGCCTTGAAGCCCGCGCCGCCGGCCCCGCCCGCCTTTCCCATGGCCCGCCCGGTCCCTTGACCGGGCGGCCGGTTCATTTCGCGGCGGGATCCAGCTTCAGCAGGCGCACGGCATTCTGCTTCAAGACCAGCGGGCGGACCTCGTCGCGGATGGACAGCTCCGCGAACTCGGCCAGCCAGCGATCCGGTGTCAGCACCGGGTAGTCCGAGCCGAACAGCATCTTGTGCCGCAGCGGCCCGTTCATGTACTGCACCAGGATGGGCGGGAACAGCTTAGGGGCCCAGCCCGACAGATCGATGTGCACCTGCGCCTTGTGCATGGCGACGCTCAGCGCCTCCTCCTGCCAGGGGAACGAGGGGTGGGCCAGCACGATGGGCAGGTGCGGGAAGTCCACCGCGACGTCGTCGACGTGCATGGGGTTCGAATACTTGAGGCGGATGCCGCCGCCGCCAGGCATGCCCGAGCCAATGCCGGAGTGCCCCGTGTGAAACAGGGCCGGCAACCCCGCGCCGGCGATCACCTCGTACAGCGGGTACGCCAGGCGGTCGTTGGGAAAGAACGCTTGCAGGTTGGGATGGAACTTGAACCCGCGCGCCCCCTTGGCGATCAGGCGGCGCGCCTCCTCGGCGGCGTTCGCTCGGTGGGGATCGATCGAGACGAATGGGATCAGCACGTCGTCGTTGGCCGCGGCGACCTCCAGCACCTCGTCGTTCGAGACGGGGACCTCGCCGGTGTTGTGCTGGTTGTCGACGCAAAACACCACGGCCGCCATCTGGCGGGCGCGGTAGTGGTCGGCGACCTGCTGCGCGTTGGGACGCGGGAAGTCCGAACGGAAGTGCTTCGCCGCCGCGTCGAGGATCGCCATCGTCTTCGGATCGGGCGCGCCCCGCACCGGCACCTGGGCGTGCGTGTGCAGATCGATGGCCCGCAAGGATGCGACGTCGAGGCCCATCAGAGTTCAATCTTCGGCAGTTGCACGCCGCTCGGCTGTCGGCGCCCGGCGAACCGAGACTGCCAGATGGCGGCGATGGCGTCCGCGTCCCAGCCGTTCTCTCGCAGCTCGACCACCAGCTCCGCCGGATGAGAGTAGAGGCAGAGCCGGTCGCCCCCGATGCCGATGGCCTGGCCGGTGATGTCGCCGGCGGCGTCCGAGGCCAGGAACACCACCAGGCCGGCGCAATCCTCGGCGCGCCCGATGGCATGCTCGCGGCGCACCGCCGGCGGAAACGGCTCGCCGGCGGCGACCTTCGCCACCAGAGGCCGGTAAAGGGGAATGGTCGCCGTCATGGCGGTCCAGGCGGTGGGGACGATCGCGTTCACCGTGATGGACGCGCGCGCCAGCTCCAGCGACCAGGTGCGCGCGAACGCCACCACGCCCGCCTTCGCGGCGGCGTAGTTCGTCTGCCCGAAGTTGCCGAACTGCCCGGCCGGCGAACCGACCACCACGATGCGCCCCCCGGTCCCCTGTTCGCGCATGCGGATCGCGGCCGCCCGCGCACACATGAAGGTGCCCCGCAGGTGGGTCCGCACCACCAGGTCGAAGTCGTCGTCGGTCATCTTCCACAGCACGGCGTCGCGCAGCACACCGGCGTTGGTGACCATCGCGTCCAGCCGGCCGAACGTCTCCACGGCGCGGGCCACCAGCGCCTCGGCCGTCGCCCGCTCGGCCACGTCGCCGGCCACCACGGTCGCGCGCTGACCCACCAGCCGCGCCGTCTCGTCCGCCTGGCGCTGGTCCAGGTCATTCACCACGACGGACGCGCCGGCCTGCCCCAGCGCCACCGCGTACGCCCGTCCCAGACCCTGGCCGGCGCCGGTGACGACGGCGACCTTGCCTTGCAGATCGATCCTCGGGATCCCGTCGACCGGCGCGGTCATGGTCGGCACCACCGTCGTTCGCACGAGCTTCGCTGGGCCTTCATCGGTAGTACCGGAACAGGCATTCCGCGACCAGCGCGGGTTTCTCGGCGCCCTTGACCTCGACGGTGAACGTCGCCGCCACCTGGACGCCGCCCGGGAACGGCGTGACCTCCCCGATCTGTCCATGGCCCCGGAACTCGGCCTCGACGGGCAGCGGCGCCGGAAAGCGCGCCTTGTTCAGGCCGTAATTCACCGACGTGGTCGCGTCGGTGACGCTCAGCAGCTGCTGCGAGATGGGCGCCAGCAACGACAGCGTCAGGTAGCCGTGGGCGATGGTGCCCCGGAACGGGGTCTCTCGCGCGCGCACCGGATCGACATGAATGAAGTTGTGGTCGCCGGTCACGTCCGCGAAGCGATTGATCCGCTCCTGGGTCATGCGTTGCCACGACGTGGGGCCGACCTTTCGTCCCACCTGTTGCGGCACCTCGGCCAGCGTGGTGACGCACGCCGCGTTCGGGCTCTCCGTCGTCATGAGATGTCCTCGGATCTCCTCGGGTCCATATATCAGGTTACTTGAAACAGTAACTCACAAGTCGTCCCTCGGAAAGCCCCGACAGGCGATCTTTCAATGAGTCTCCCGATGAGCTCTCGCCAGCAGCTCTCCCGCTCAGCGCTCGCGGTCAGCTCTCGGCGGCGGCGGCGCGCCCGGCGGTGGGGGCTTCTCCGAAGCCGCCGCCCAGGTTCTGCACGGCGGCCTTCACCATGTCCAGGAAGGCGAGGCGGTCCGCCTTGGTGAAGCCCTTCAGCATCGCCTCCTCGAACGCGGCCATGGCGCCCTCGCACGAGACCAGCACGCGTCGCCCCTTCGCGGTCAGGCTGGCGGGCAGCTTCCGCCCGTGACTGGGGTGCGGGCTGCGCTCGATCAGGCCGTCCACCTCCAGGCGGTGAATGACCTCGTGCATGGCCTGTGCGGTCATGAAGGAACGGCGGGCCAGCTGAGAGTTGGACAGCGGCACGCCATGTCGGTTCAGCACGCTGAGGGTGGTGAACTGCAGCGCCGTCAGACCGTGACGGGCCGCCAGTTCGCTGACCGACGCGAAGACCAGCTGATGCAGCCGCGCGATGGCGTAAGAGATGCGAGGTTCTGGGCTGGCGGCGGGGGCCGCCCGGCGACGAGTGTTCATGGCCGGTCCATCGTGCCACCTCGCGTGCGGCATTCAAAGCTATTGACAGCACGCGCCCGTGCGGCGCAGTGTCATGTAACCTGATATCAGGGCCGGCGGGAAATGGGCATGCTCTCCCTCCCGGCGCTGATCCCCGGGCGAAGACGCGACGGCATGACTCCGAGCAACCAGAACTTCGCCGCGCTGGTCGAGACGACCTGGCGGCGACAGCCGTCACGCCCGGCGCTGTTTCACGAGCAGGGCACGATCGGCTACGGCGAGCTGGCCGGCCTGGTGGACGGCTGGACGGCGGCGCTGGAGGGCCTGGCGGTGGGCCCGGGGAGCAGCGTGGCCCTCTGGCTGCCCAACTGCCCTGCCTTCGTGATCACCTTCCTGGCGACCCTGCGACTGGGCGCCGTCGCCGCGCCCCTGGGCGCGCTGCTGGCGCCCCGCGAGGTGGAGGCCCGGCTGGCCGTGGTGCAGGCGGCGGTGCTGATCACGACGCCGGCCCTGGCCCGCCAGCTGGGCGACCTGCGCACCACCGTCGTCGCGGTGGGGCCGCAGGATCTCGCCGTCGGCCTGGGGCCGGGGGCTACGGCCAGCCGCCCGCCTGCCTTCCGCACCGGCGACGACGTGGCGGTGCTGGTGTCGACGTCGGGCACCACGGGCAAGGCGAAGGCGGCCGAGCTGACCCATCGGGGCATCGCCTGGAATGCGTCGGCGCTGGCGGCCGGCCTGGCCATGGGACCGGAGGACGTGCAGCTGGCGGTGGCGCCGCTGTCGCACGTCCTCGGCATGTCGGGGGTGATGAACGGAACGTTGCTCAGCGGGGGGGCCCTGGCGCTGATGGAACGGTTCGACGCGCCGGCGGCCCTGGCCCTGATGGAACGGACCGGAACCTCCGGCGTGCTGGGGGCGCCCTCGATGTTCCTGGCGCTGCTGCGGGAGGCGCGTCAGTCGGAAAACAGGCGACCGCTGCGCTTCGCCATGACGGGCGGCGCGGCGCTGGCGCCCCAGCTGGCGCGCGAGTTCGCGGAGACCTTCGGCTGCCCGTTGCGCGACGGTTACGGCATGAGCGAGGTGGGCGGCGGCATCACGCTGACGCCGCTCTGGACGACACCCAAGCCCGGCTCCGTGGGGCCGGCGCTTCCGGGAAGCCAGCTGCGCATCCTCGACCTGGCAACGGGCGCACCGCTGCCCCCCGGAGAACGGGGCGAGGTGGCGGTGCGCAGTCCCAGCGTGATGCGCGGCTACCTGGGTGATCCCGAGGCGACGCGCGCGGCGCTGCAGCCCGACGGATGGCTGCTGACGGGCGACATCGGATACCTCGACGAGGAGGGCCACGTCTTCCTGGTCGATCGCAAGAAGGAGCTCATCATCCGCTCGGGATACAACGTCTACCCGCGCGAGGTGGAGGAGGTGCTGCTCGAGTTCCCCGGCGTGCGCGAGGCCGCCGTGGTGGGCGCCCCGCATGACGAACACGGCGAAGAGGTGGTGGCGCTGATCGTCGCCTCGCACGACCGGCTGGATCCCGAAGAGGTGAAGGCCTTCGCGCGCCAGCGCCTGGCCGCCTACAAGTACCCGCGACACATCTTCATCGTCGCCGCGCTGGCCAAGACCCCCACCGGCAAGATCGCCAAGCGCGAGATCGACCTCCGCCATCTGCTGCCCACGCGCGCCGCCCCCTCCGGCGGGTAGCGCAGAAGCGAGGTCACAGCCCCAGGTAGGCCTGCCGCACCCGATCGTCGTGCAGCAGCTCCTCGCCCCGGCCGTCCATGACGATGCGGCCGTTCTCGATGACGTAGGCCCGTCCCGCCAGCGCCAGCGACGCCGCCACGTTCTGTTCGACCAGCAGGACCGACAGCCCCTTCTCCCGGTTCAGCAGGCGGATGGCCCGGAACAGCTCCTTCACCACCAGGGGCGCCAGCCCCAGCGATGGCTCGTCCAGCATGATCAGCTCGGGCCGCCCCATCAGGCACCGGCCGATGGCCAGCATCTGCTGCTCGCCGCCCGACATGGTCCCGGCGATCTGGCGCCGCCGCTCGGCGAGGCGCGGAAACAGCTCGAACACCTCCTGCATGGTGGCCTTCCGCTCGCGACGGGCGCGCGGCAACAGCGCGCCCACCTCCAGATTGTCCTCGACGGTGAGGCTGGGGAACACCTGGCGCCCCTCCGCCACCTGTCCGATGCCCAGGTTCGCGGTGGCGTGCGTGTCCTGGCCGGTGATCTCCTGCGATCGAAAGTGAATCGTCCCCGCTTGCGGGCGCTCCATCCCGGCGATGGCCCGGATCAGCGACGACTTGCCCGCGCCGTTCGCGCCGATCAGCGCGACCAGCTCGCCGGCCGCCACCTCCAGCGACACGCCGGCCAGCGCCTGGGCGTCGCCGTAGTACAGGTCCAGCGCGCGCACCGACAGCATCAGTCGTCCTGTCCTTGCTGGGAACGCACCGGCGATTCGGCGGGGGAGCCGCCCTCCGCTTCGCCCGCGCCCAGGTAACAGTCCAGCACCGCCGGGTCGCGCACGATCTCGGCCGGCAGCCCGCGTGCGATGACCTGGCCGTGGTGCAGGACGACGATCTGCTGGGCCAGCGCCATCACCGCCCGCATCACGTGCTCGGTCAGCAGGATGGTCAGGCCCTCCTCGCGCTGCACGGCCCGCAGGACTGCCAGCAGCTCGTCGATCTCCGTGGGCCGCAGGCCCGCCATCATCTCGTCCAGCAGCAGCAGCGAGGGGCGGGTGGCCAGGGCGCGGGCCACCTCCAGGCGGCGCCGGTCCGCCAGCGTCAGGCGCGACGCCAGCAGCGAGGCCTTTCCGGTCAGGCCCAGCATCCCCAGGACCGCCACCGCCCGGGCCCGCGCGCCCGCCACCGTACGCTCGCCCCGCAGCGCGCCGACGATGGCGTTGTCGAGCACGGACATGCCGGCGAACGGCTTCACCAGCTGGAAGGTGCGCCCCACGCCCGCCGCGCACACGTCGTGGGCGGGCAGGCCGCCGATGGCGCGGTCGCCCAGCGCGATCTTCCCCCGGTCCGGTGGCAGAGCCCCGGCGATCAAGTTGAACAGGGTGGTCTTGCCGGCGCCGTTCGGACCGATCAGCGCCGTGATGGTGTGCCGGGCCACCTCGAAGCTGACGCCCTCGACGGCGCGCACGCCGCGAAAGGCCTTGCTGACGTCCTGGACCTGCAGGAAGGACACCGTCAGATCCTCCGCGCCTCGAAGCCCAGCGCGCGCGCCAGCGGCGGCCAGATCCCGTCCGGCAGGTAGATGGTGACCAGCAGCAACAGCACGCCGTGGATGCCCTGGCGCACCCCGGGCAGATCGATGCCGGCCCGGGTCAGCAGCTCGGTCGTGCCGTCGCCCAGCACGACCAGCGTCACCGCGCCCACGATGGGGCCGAACAGCGTCCCCAGGCCGCCCACCACCGGCCCCACCAGGATCTCCACGGAGCGCTCGAACCCGAAGATCTGCTCGGGGAACAGGCTGTTGTTGTAGAACGCGAAGAACGTCCCCGCCACGCCGGTCATGGCCGAGCTGAGCACCACGGCGAACATCTTCCACCGGAAGGTATTGATCCCCACCGCCTCGGCGGCCGCCTCGTCCTCGCGGATGGCGCGCCAGTAATAGCCGGCCCGGCTGCGCAGCAGCAGCGCGCACAGCGCCAGCGCGCCCGCCGCCAGCGCCAGCATGCCGTAGTAGTACAGCGCGGGCGGACCGCGGAAGGCCAGCAGGTCGAGATGGTTGCGGTCAGCCACGGGCAGGAACAGCCCGCCCGGGCCCCCCAGGGCGTCGATGTGGTCGAAGCCGATGCGCGCCAGCTCGGCGAAGGCGATGGTCAGCAGCGACAGCTGGACGCCGGCGATGCGCAGGCGGAAGGCCAGCAGCCCCACGAAGGCGCCCACCGCCCCGCAGGCGACCGCGGCGAGCCACACGCTGGCCCAGGGACCGACGCCCGCATGAACGAAGATGCCGGCCGCCAGGTAGGCCCCCAGCCCCACGTACAGCGAGTGACCGAGTGACAGCTGGCCGGCGAACCCCATCATGACGTTCCAGGCCTGGCCCACGTAGGCCAGGTACAGGGCCAGGGTGGCCGCCGTGAGCAGGTAGTTCGTCCCCAGCAGCGGCAGCCCCAACGAAGCCACCGCCACGACAGCCAGCATGATCAGCCGGCGCCGCCGGTCACCCCCCAGGCCCCTGCGAGCGACGGGCACGCCGGCGAGCTCCGGCGCCGCTCCTGACTCGCTCACCGGCGGCCCCCCATCAGTCCGCGGGGCCAGACCAGCAGGATCGCCGCCAGCAGCCCGAAGCTGACCATGCTCTTCGCCGACGGCGAGATCAGCAGGCCGGCCAGCGCCTCGGACAGCCCGATCAGCAGCCCGCCCAGCAGGGCGCCCAGCATCGAGCCGAGCCCCCCCACGATCACGATCACGAAGGCCAGCAACGTGTACGCGGGGCCCAGCCCCGGCGTCACGTCGATCAGCTGCACCGTCGCGCACCCGGCCACGGCGACCGTGGCCGCGCCGATGCCGAAGGTGACGGCATACAGGTGCGCCACCGGCAGGCCCGCCACCCGGGCGCCCAGGGGGTTGTCGGCGCAGGCGCGGATCGCTTTGCCGGTCAGGGTCAGGCGAAAGAAGGCGCCCAGCAACGCGGTCGTCACCAGCGCGGCGGCCGCCGCGTAGACGCGGACCTTGTCCACCAGCAGCGGGCCCAGCTCGAACGAGTCCAGCTGGTAGCTGGTCTGTACGTTGCGGGCGTCCGGACCGAACGCCAGCAGCAGGACGTTGCCGACGATGATGGCCAGCGCCAGCATCAGCAGCATCTGCGCGTGTTCGGGCCGATGAACGAAGCGGTTGATGAACCCCCGTTGCAGCGCGTACCCCAGCGCGCCGAACACCAGGGCCACGCCGGCCATGCTGAGGAAGGGATCCAGCGCCAGCTTCTGGAAGGCCACCACCGCGCCGTACATGGCCAGGGTCATCAGCTCGCCGTGGGCAAAGTTGACCAGCCTGACCACCCCGAAGATGGCCGACAACCCCAGCGCCATCAGCCCGTAGACGATGCCGGTCAGCACGCCCGACACGACGACGTTCACGATGGTCGAGGCGGCGGGCATCGGCGTCGGTAGGGAAGGGGCAGGAGCGGCGCTAGCCGAGCTTGGGCATCGGGAAGACCAGCTTGCCCTCGGCGTAGTCCTTCGGCAACACCACGGTCGGCTTGCCGCCCAGGTTCTGCAGCACCACCGAGCGGTTCCCCTCCACCTGGCCCTTGGCGTTGAAGCGAATCGGCCCCCCGAACGATACCCGCTCGGTCGCGGCGATGTCCGTATGACGGATCGCCTCGGCCAACGCCTTGTGATCGGTGCTGTGGGCGCGCTTGAAGGCGTCGGCGGCGATCAGGATGGCGTCGAAGGTGTACGAGGCGTTGATGCCGTGGAAGGCGAACTCGTCCTTGGGGAACTTCTTCTTGAACGCCGCCGCGAAGTCGTGCGTGATCTGATTCTTGGGGTTGAACCAGACGGTGTTGGTGATGCAGTTGTCAGCGTACTTCCCCAGCCCCTTGCTGAACTGCTCCTCGTACAGGCCTGGCGAGCCGGGGCTGACGATCCCCAGGGGGCTCCACCGCTGCTTGACCATCTCTCGCCGCAACACGACGGCGTCGTTCAGGCGGCACACCAGCAACAGCAGCTCGGCCTTGGTCGCCTTCGCCTTCGACACCTCGACGGTCAGGTCCTTGGCCGCCGGATCGTAGGGGATGGTGTCCAGCAGCTTGAAGGGCAGGGACAGCGTGGGCAGCAGCGCCGCCACCCCCTTCGCCATCGACTGACCGAAGGTGTCGTTGACGTGCATGAAGACCGCGGTGCTGGGCTGGACCTTGGCCTCGCGGAAGATGTCGCCCAGCAGCACCAGGCCGTTGCGGCCGATCTCGGGGGCGGGCGGGAAGTTCCGGAACACGAACTTGTAGCCCTGCTCGGTGATCTGCGGCGCGGCGGCGATGTTGACGATGTGCGGGACCCCGCGCTGCTCGGCCACCTGGGCCACCGCGGCGGTGTGGCCCGAGTCGAAGGCGCCCACCAGCACGTGCGCCCCCTGCTCGATCAGGCGCTCGGCCCGGCTGCGCGCGGTGTCGACGTTCGATTCGGTGTCGGCGTTCATCAGCTCGACCTCGACCCCCAGCCGTTGCCGCAACAGCTCGGGGGCGACGTCCGCGCCGCGCTGACAGGACTGTCCGATGAAGGCCTGCAGCCCCGAGCGCGGCAGCAAGACGCCCACCTTCAGCTTTGCCGTGTCGGCGCGCAGGCGCCGGGGCAAGGCCGAAGTGACCAGCGCGCCGGCGGCGCCGAGACCAAACGCTCTGCGGGTCAGGGATCCCATAGCTGAACTCCCAGGACGATCATGTTGGCCTTGGTCGCCAGCGGCGAGGCGGCGGGCGACGGGTTGGACGGAGAAGCGTAGACGACGTCGGCGTGCCGGTAGTTGACCACCACATGGGCGAACCACGCCATCACGCTGTACGTCAGCTGCACGTCGTACACGCGGGTGGGATCCAGGCTGCCGCCCGAGGTGGTGACCTGATTCGCCTCGGCCTGCTGAAAACGGAAGGAGGGGCGCAGCTTGCCGATGCCTGCCAGGACGGGCGAGTTGTACGCGATGGCGCCCACGGCGGACCACTTCCAGGGCTGATAGGTGCCGTGGAAGTTGTAATAAGCGCCCTCGACCGACAGGGCGCCGCTGTCGCCCAGCCGCTTCTCGACGATGACGTCCGCGTTCACCTCGCGGTAGTCATCCGACAGCGGCGCCGCCGCCATCATCCCGGCCATGGCGGGGGGAACCGTCATCAGCGAGCCGCTGCGCTGGTACTGGCCGCCCACGCCGATCGAGATCAGATCGCGATCCCCGTAGTAGGTGGTGCGATGGAACCAGTTGGGCTCGGCCGACAGCAGGCTGACCTGCACACGGCCGCTGTACAGCGGCGACAGCGTCGGGTCCTGCAGCTGGTAGGCGCCCAGGTAGTACTTCATGTGTCCCCCCAGCGGGGCGCCCCAGGCGGTGATGCCGAAGTCGCGTCCAGAGGGGCCGGCCTTGGGGACGGCCGGCGGCGTCCCCACGAAGAAGCCGGGATAGAACCATTCGTCCAGGCCCCAGGGCCCGCTGGGGGCGTAGCGATCCGCCATCACCAGCATGCGCCCCAGGTACACCTGAAACTCCGGGATGGGCGTGAAGCCCACGAAGCCGTCGAGCAGAGACATCGTGGCGGTGCTGGTCTGGCCGGCCAGGCCGCCGTAGTCGTTGGTGGTCAGGGCCAGCAGCCAGCGCCACATGGGCGTGATCTGGCCGCCCGCGTAGATGTCGGCGTAGATGGTCTGCGCCACGTCTTTCAGCGAGGCCGGATCGGTGGCGCTCTGGAAGCGCAGGCCGGCGCGCAGGCGGCCGCCGTAGTCGATGTTCGGCATCAGCGGGGGAAAGGCCGGGGCCACGGGCGCCCGGGGCGCGGTGCCGATCGGGATCTGCACCGGCGCGTCGGCTGGCTTGGGCGGCGGTCCCGCGGGCGCGGCGGAGAGCTGTTGCGGGGGGGCCTGGGGCGGCAGGGCCGGTGCCGGCTCGGCCGCCGGGTTGTCGCTGGCGGCAGGCGGCTCCGCCGCCGGTGGCGCCTGGGCCAGGGCCAGCCGCGGTGTCACCATCAGCAGGGAGAAGCCAACGAGACAGCAGCTTCGGGATATCACGGGTCGCTGGGGCTTGAGTCGTTCGCGCATTCGTTGCCTCCGCCTGGTTGCCGGCAGTGCCGGGTGCTCCATCACGCCTGAGGGGTTCGCAGCCAACCGCAACGCAACTACTCGGACCGGGGTGCTTGACGTAATTTAAGGTAACCTGATAACACGGATTCGGATCGGCACAGGAAAAAAGATCGCCGCCGCCAGAGCAGCGGGCGGCCGCCTGGGCCGCGGTTTCATGTAACATGTAATGGTGCCTGATAACAAAGAGGCGACCGGCGCGGCGGCTCAGGCCCCGAAGGGCAGGGAGGCGGCGTCCGACAGGGAGGCGGCGTCCGGCCGGCTGACCGGGCTGTCGTCGATGGCGACGCGCGCGCTGCTGGCCGAGCTGGCGCAGCAGTATCAGCGGGTCACGGGCCACGCCGTGGGATTTCTGTCCATCGGAGGCGTGGACGCCGCGCAGCGCGTGCGCGCAGGCGAGCGCTTCGACGTGGTGGTGCTGGCGCGCGACAGCCTGGACGAGCTGGTCCAGGCCGGCCACCTGCTGGAGGGCAGCGTGGTCGACCTGGCCCGCTCTGGCGTGGCGGTGGCGGTGCCGGCGGGCGCGCCCCGTCCCGACATCGGCAGCGTGGCGGCGCTGCGCGCGGCGGTGCTGGCGGCGCGCAGCGTCGGCTACTCCACGGGACCCAGCGGCGTGGCCCTGGCGAAGCTGTTCGATCAGTGGGGGCTGACGGAGGCGCTGAAGGGCCGCACGGTGGTGGCGGTGCCGGGGATGCCGGTGGGCGAGCTGGTGGCGCGCGCCGAGGTGGCGCTCGGCTTTCAGCAGCTCTCGGAGTTGATCAGCGTCGATGGCATCGAGGTGGTGGGCGTCCTGCCCCCCCCGGTGGACATCGTCACCATCTTCTCGGGGGCCGTCGGTCGGCTGTCCCGCAGTCCCCAGCAGGCCGCCGCGCTGCTGCGCTACCTGGCCTCGCCCGAGGCCGAGGAGGCCAAGCGCCGGTGCGGCATGGAGCCGGCGCGCCAGCGCGCCGGGGAGAGGCCGGCGTGACCACCTCCCCGCGCACGCAGGTCGCCATCGTGGGCGCCGGCCCGTCGGGCCTGCTGCTGGGTCAGTTGCTGGCCCGGGCGGGCGTGGACGCCGTCATCGTCGAGCGACAGTCCGCGGAGCACGTCCTGGGCCGCATCCGCGCCGGGGTCCTGGAGCAGGTCTGCGTCGAGCTGCTGGACGAGCTGGGGGTGGGCACCCGCATGCACCGCGAGGGCCTGCCGCACGGCGGGTTCGAGATCCTGTGGCGGGGGCAGCGGCACCGCATCGACATGCGCCGGTTGACCGGCGGCAAAGGGGTGATGGTGTACGGCCAGACCGAGCTGACGCGCGATCTGATGGACGCCCGCCAGGCCGCCGGCCTGCGCACCGTCTACCAGGCCGAGAGCGTGGCCATCCACGAGTTCGAAGGGACGCGACCGCGCGTCACTTACCTCCACGAGGGACAGCGGCAGGAACTCGCCTGCGACTTCATCGCGGGGTGCGACGGGTTCCACGGGGTCTGCCGGGCCAGCGTGCCCGACGGCGCGGTGACCACCTACGAGAAGGTGTACCCGTTCGGGTGGCTGGGCCTGCTGGCCGACACGGCCCCGCTGTCGCACGAGCTGGTGTACGTCAACAGCCCGCGTGGGTTCGCGCTCTGTTCGATGCGAAGCCACACCCGCAGCCGCTACTACCTGCAGGTCCCCCTGACCGAGCGGGTGGAGGACTGGTCGGACCAGGCGTTCTGGGCAGAGCTGCGCCAGCGCCTCGATGAAGGGGGGCGCCGGGCGCTGGTCACCGGCCCCTCGCTGGAGAAGAGCATCGCCCCGCTGCGCAGCTTCGTGGTCGAGCCGCTGCGGTTCGGACGCCTGTTCCTGGCAGGCGACGCCGGCCACATCGTGCCACCGACGGGCGCCAAGGGGCTGAACCTGGCTGCCACCGACGTGAAGCTGCTGGCGAGCGCGCTGCTGGAGCATTACCGCACGGGCAGCGACGCTGGCCTGGACGGCTACTCCGCGCGCTGCCTGCGCCGGGTGTGGCGGGCCGAGCGCTTCTCGTGGTGGTTCACCTCGCTGTTGCACCAGTTCCCCGAGGGCGGGCCGATGACGAGCAAGTTGCAGGACGCGGAGCTCGACTACCTGTTCCACTCGGAGCCTGCAGCCCGCACCCTGGCCGAGAACTACGTGGGGCTGCCCCTCGACTTCGGAGAGACCGCGGACAGGCCCGCCGCGAAGGAGGCGCCGCGCCCATGATCATCGACGTCCACGGCCATTACACCACGGCGCCCAGGGCGCTGGAGGCGTGGCGGAGCCGCCAGCTCGCCGCCCTGACCGATGCGGCGGCGCGTCCCCGTCCTGCGGACCTGCAGATCAGCGACGACGAGCTGCGCGAGACCATCGAGAGCAACCAGCTGGCGCGCATGCGCGAGCGGGGGGTGCAGCTGACGGTATTCAGCCCGCGGGCCAGCTTCATGGCCCACCACCTGGGCGACTTCCAGGTGTCGTCGACCTGGGCGGCCATCTGCAACGAGCTGTGCTTCCGGGTCAGCCAGCTGTTCCCCGACCACTTCGTGCCGGCGGCCATGCTGCCGCAGAGCCCGGGCGTGGCAGCGGAGACCTGCATCCCCGAGCTGGTGAAGTGCGTCGAGCAGTACGGCAACGTCGCCGTCAACCTGAACCCCGATCCTTCGGGCGGTCACTGGACGTCGCCGCCGTTGACGGACCGCCATTGGTACCCGCTGTACGAGAAGATGGTCGAGTACGACGTCCCGGCGATGATCCACGTCAGCACCAGCTGCAACCCGGCCTTTCACACCACCGGCGCGCACTACATCAACGCCGACACGACGGCGTTCATGCAGCTGATCCAGGGAGACCTGTTCCGGGACTTCCCCACCCTTCGCTTCGTCATTCCCCACGGCGGCGGCGCGGCGCCGTACCACTGGGGGCGCTACCGGGGCCTGGCCCAGGAGCTGAAGAAGCCCCCGCTGGCCGAGCACGTGATGCGCAACGTGTTCTTCGACACCTGCGTGTATCACCAGCCCGGCATCGATCTGCTGCTGCAGGTGGTGCCGCTGGCGAACATCCTGCTCGCCAGCGAGATGATCGGCGCCGTGCGCGGCATCGATCCGCAGACGGGCCATCACTACGACGACACCCGGCGCTACGTCGAGGCCAGCGTCCGCCTGGACCCCGAGCAGCGCCAGCAGATCTACGACCAGAATGTCCGGCGCGTGTACCCGCGTCTGGCGGCGGCGCTCGCCCGGAAAGGGAGGTGACCATGTACGAGCTCGGGGTCGTTCATCGCAACATCCAGCGCACCGAGGCAGAGCTGGCCGAGGGCCTGGGCGCCTTCGGCTGTGCCACCGTCCACGAGGCGATGGGCCGGGCCGGGCTGATGAAGCCCACCCTGCGGCCGATCTACGGCGGCGCGCGGCTGGCCGGCCCGGCCGTGACGGTGCTGCTGCAGCCGGGCGACAACTGGATGCTGCACGTGGCGGCCGAGCAGCTGCGCCCTGGGGACGTCGTGGTCGCGGCGGTGACAGCCGATTGCACGGACGGCTTCTTCGGCGAGCTGCTGGCCACCTCGTTCAAGGCGCGGGGGGCGCGGGGGCTGATCATCGACGGCGGCTGCCGCGACGTGCGCGCCTTGACGGAGCTGTCCTTCCCGGTGTGGAGCCGCGCCATCAGCGCCCGCGGCACCGTGAAGGCCACGCTGGGCTCGGTGAACGTGCCGGTGGTGTGCGCCGGGGCGCTGGTGCAGCCGGGCGACGTGATCGTGGCCGACGACGACGGCGTGGTGTGCGTGCCGCGGGCGGACGCCGGGTCCACGTTGCGTGCCGCCGCGAAGCGCGAGGCCGCCGAGACCGAGAAGCGCGCCCGGCTGGCCGCGGGCGTGCTGGGCCTGGACATGTACGACATGCGCGGCGCGCTGGCGGCCGCGGGGTTGCGGTACATCGACTGATGGGCGCCTGGAGAACGATCGCAGCCGTGGGGGCGCCATGCACGTCGCGCTGATCGGCTACGGCGAGGTGGGACGGATCCTGGCCGAGGAGCTACGCGCCGGGGGCAACGTCGTCTCGGCGTTCGACGTGCTGCTGACCGGCCCCTGCGATCCCCTGCGCGAACACGCCCGGCGGTACGAGGTGCAGCTGGCGGCGTCGCACCACGCGGCGGTCAGCGGCGCCCAGCTGGTCATCTGCGCCGTCACCGCCGGGCAGACCGTGGAGGCGGCGCGCTCCTGCGCCGGCGGGCTGGCGGCGGGGGCGTTCTTCCTCGACTTCAACTCGGCTTCCCCCGGGGCGAAGGTCGCGGCCGCGCAGCTGGTGACAGCGGGCGGTGGCCGGTACGTGGAGGGGGCGGTGATGACGGCGGTGCCCCCCCACCGGCTGCGCGTGCCGCTGCTGCTGGGCGGTCCTTACGCGGCCCCGCTGGCGCCGCTGCTGAGCCGCCTGGGCTTCATGCCGCGGGTGTACAGCCGCGAGGTGGGGGTGGCCAGCGCCACCAAGATGTGCCGGAGCGTGATGATCAAGGGGCTGGAGGCGATGGTGATCGAGAGCATGACGGCCGCGCGCCACTACGGCGTGGAGGACGCGGTCCTCGCCTCGTTGCAGGAGACCTTTCCCGGGGTCGACTGGGAGCATCAGGCGACCTACTTCTTTCAGCGGGTGATCGAGCACGGGCGGCGGCGCGGCGAGGAGATGCACGAGGCGGCCGCCACCGTGCGCCAGGCGGGCCTGGACGCGTGGAGCGCCGAGGCCACGGCGGCGCGCCAGGACTGGATGGCGTCGCTCGCCGAGGCGGGCACCTTCGGGCCGCGCGGCGAGGCTGGTTTCGCGCGTAGCGCGGACTGGCGCCTGGAGGCCGATCGCCTGCTGCAGCACGCCCGTTCCGTGGGGGAGGGCTAGTGCACCGGCGTCGAAATAGCGTCACGTTCGACCGACGATCCGGGCCGGCCGCTTCGTTGCTCCTCCTCACCATACCTACGGGTATGCCTCGTCGTCGCGCCTCGCGTCCGGCCCGGCTTGTCGGTCTCGGC